>ENA-UONW01000009-UONW01000009.1-human-gut-metagenome-genome-assembly--contig:-CS52-NODE-9-length-288679-cov-100.603203_pt1 | contig 288679 bp, 205 predicted proteins | sample MGYA00242463_ERZ724010 | MGnify/ENA metagenome assembly ERZ724010
GGAGTTGAGTTTCAAACTATCTTATCTGCCTCTCGTTTATCCGACATTTTTTTTAATGCGTCTTTCTGTCGCATCGGTCGTTTTCGTTTCGGGTGCTTAAAAAGGTAGGGATTAGGGAATGCAAGGTTTTTCGGGAAAATACTACCCGAAGGGCTGGAGATTTTTCCAGAAAACAGGAGGCTTGACCTTGCTTTCCCGTACAATCCCGGAGTTACCTTTGCACCCAGCACGAAAATGACTGCCTGATGCGGCTCACTGAAAGGCGCGAAAATGGAGGTAAACGGAAGTGGAGGCAGATTAGACAGGAAAACTTCAAAAGAGAAATCCGTGAAAAAGACATCCCCAACAGAAAAGAACATAGCCGGTAGCGTGAAACCGGGCAAACCATCGGCAAGGAAGTATGTTTTTATCTGTTTGGCCAAACGTGTTTGGTCGGATGGATAAAATCATTCTTCCCGGTTTGTCTGCCGTGAGTGACGGCTTGTTCCATTTATGGAATGTGCGGTCATACACGGCTTTCCGCTTCCGGCTCAAAAGGACAACGAAAAAAGAAAAATCGTCAAAACCCCGTAAAAGCACCTCTTTGGCATAAGCACAAAAGAAAGGGGCCTTGTCTCATCAGTCTAAACTATTGTTTAGGCGTGAGGCAAAGCCCTTTTCTCCGCTTATGCGGCAGTCGGCACACGTTCGTTCAAAATCTTTTTGGGCGATGGTGTGCTGACGGATAAAATCGCTTTTACGGAAAAACTTGTGTGAGAAGAAAAAATCAGGAGATTCATTTCTAAATCTCCCGTTTTATTGTTACTTTTGCATACGAAGAGTTCTTTGAAGGTTACGCAACGCACAGAAGAATAATGCAGTAGATAACTAACTAATTCGTAACCTATTACTATTATGAGCGATTACCCAATGCTCATTTCCAATAAATTACACTCTTTTCGTAACTTCAGAGTGCAAATATATTATAACTTTATAACATTTCCAAATTTTTTGTCTGAAATCATCAGAACACCCTAATGCCGATCAGAGCATAAGCATGGCGGCCGGACGTATCTTCAGAAAACGGCAGATATGTCCGGCCGTTTTCAGATTGGGTTCTGATTTCCCAGACACAAAATCATTCACTCGCGTCGTGCTGATTCCGAGTTCTTCCGCAAGCTGTTTCTGAGTGATATGATTCTCTTTCAGGCCGTCAGCGATAAGATCCGCGACGCTCGGCTTGACTATGGGGAAATGTTCCTTCTCATAATCAATGACAATGTCAGACATCATCATCAGCTCAACGGCCCTGGGGTCATCCAATGGTGTGCTGTCATCAACCAGAGGAAGCAGATCCTCCACTCTTTTCTGAGCCAATTTGTACTGGTTTTCAGTGATTATCCTCATAATCCTACCCTCTTATATAGTTGAAGCGTCAATTTTATCATAATCTTGATGTGTACCGACGAACCGTATGAAAACATACCCCATCACAAATTTCACAACGACAATCAATCTATACTTGTTGCCACCTATGTTAAAGACATAATGTTGGTTTCCCACATAGTCAACCGCGCCAAAAGACATCCTCATTTCCGCGAAGGAATGCCACTCTGCCTCCTCAACGGTATGATACCAACGCTCAAGCGGTATCCTTGCGTCCTCGTGCCCGGCTTGCTCGTAAAATTCCTTCAGTTTTCTATGCGAAACGATTCTCATATAGCGTTACTCAATACAAAATTACACAAATGCTCCGTAAACAAAAATTTTTTAAGTGAAAAATCCCTATTTACGGAACATTTCATTCATATTCAAAATGACCCTATGCCGCCGGGCTTGCCGAAGCGTCGGAGACTGTCTTAAAAGTAGAATCACCTCCTCCGAGGATTGAGAATTCGTTGTCGCCCCTGTATAGGGGTACAGAGCCAAGACTTTTCAGACAGTCTCGTCGGGGGAGGTGAAATATTCAAATCGTCAGAGGCTACAGGAAACTGAAGGTGACACTGACGTCGCCGAAGCGGTTCGGCTTGCCGTTGTACTTCTCGAAATAGTTGCTGGATAGCTTGCCGCGCCAGACAAGGTCATCGTTGCGGCGGAAAGGAAGCTCAACCTCGAAGCCATAGGACTTGGATTTGATCTTCACAAGACCACTGGCTTTCCAGGAGGTCTGCTTGCCGCCATCATCCTCGATCATCAGGAAGACACATTCCTCCAGCTGAGGAGTCCATTCAGACACGACAACAGTGTTGAACCGGATAGACTTCCCGACCTGCTTACGCTTGACATTGATCATCATGTCCGTGACCGACGGGCTGTAAAGCTTGAGTTCCTCTTCGGTCTTGGCAGAGAATCCGTTCAACGCTCCACACTTCACAAAGAACTCGGAGCCGCCGGCGAACCAGGAGTCGTAGTTTCTGTGAGCCTTGAACTCCTTGAGGACCAAAGTCCAGCAATCGTCATAGGATCTTGTCAGAATCTGGGCTGAACGCTCCGGGCATAAGGCTTCAATCATCTGAGGGGTCATGTAGGACGAATCCTCATTTTGGTTGACGACCCACACAGGATTACGTTTGGCATATTCCTCATCCACAACAACTTCCTTTACTATCCATGAGCCTCCTGGCAGTTGTTCCCTCAAAAAACCGATGTTGGAACCATCACTCAGACGGACATGTGCGGCCTGATTGGAGAATGTCGCCACCTCATACGGATTGAACGTTATCACCGGCATGGTCACTCCGTCCCAATCCTCTGAATATGGCCAATAAATCTGAAGCCCGGCATCGGCAAGCGCATCCATATAAGACACAGCCCTTGTGCCAGGAATGCCATCATGAGCAGAATCGACAAGTGAACGCAGTGGACTGGGATATTCGTGAGCCGAACGGGTCCGCAGCAATTCATCCCCGACTCCGGAGCCAGGCTGTGAGAGCATGTTCGCAAAAGGATATTCCTCATCATAGCCATTGGATGCAGAGGAACTTACGCCATTAAAGACCTCCCTGACGTGTTCGATTGTCAATGGAAGTCCCGACAACATTCTGGCCACGCCTTCCGGAGAAAGATCCGATGACACAGGACTTTCCGCCGTCGCCGGCCTGACATAAGAGGAGTCGATTCTGTCACATGCGGATGAGAGCAAGGCCACCGCCACCGCAAAGGCCGGCACCACCGATGCCGTAAACCTTTTCCTTGTACTGAAATTCTTCATTTTAAACGAGTTTAAAGTTGTTTTTCGGTACAAAGGGACACAAAAATAGCCGTGGAGACAAAAATTCCACGGCTATTTGTAAAAATCAAGTTCTGAGATGCGTACAATGCCTATTTAGAATAGAAGACAAAGCGGTTTTTGTCGTAAAAATCCTTGATGACCTCAGTTTTCGGGAATCCGGTGTCACTGAAAACCTTTGCTGTCTCCGGTCCCAAAAGTTCGTTTATCTCGGCCATACCCTTGCCCTCCGGCACCAGAAGCTCACTTGAGAGCTTCGCGATCGAACGGTAGAAGACCAACGGATCCTCGTCTTTCACGAACAGAGCCGTTGAAGGCTCGAAATTGAGGACATTGGCTCTCATCTGTGCCTTCTGCGACTCCATGATGTATGGAGGATTGCTCAGAATCAGGTCAAAATCACCCTCCGCAAAGCTCTGAGGCTCGGCGAGAATGTCAGCGACAACGAAACGCGGAGCCACCACTTCCGTCTCCTTTGGCTTCGAGATGAAATCCTGTCCGGCGGCCACGGCGACAGCACCCTCTGAGATGTCCACACCTATCACTTCCGCTCCCGGAATATTCAATGCCACAGTCCATGCGATACACCCGGAGCCTGTGCAGAGATCCAGAATTCTGACCGGCCTTGCGGACTTTCCGTAGGCTTTTCTCATCCTCTGCATCCTCGATCCTATCTTGATGGCCTCACGGCACAGGAGCTCGGTCTCAGGACGCGGAATAAGCACATCCGGTGTGACCTTGAACCTCAGCCCACAGAAATCAGCGTATCCCATGACGTACTGGACCGGCTCACCAGAGGCCAGACGCTCCAAATCCGCATTAAGCCCATCAAGTGCCTTGTCCTTGATCTGATACTCCGGCTCCACAATGTGCGTATAGCTTTTCGTGCCGATCCTGCTCTCGCAAAGCATCAGCATGATGTTCCTTGCCTCTTTTGTCGGATAGAGAGTCTCCAGCCGTGAGGCTCCTTCATTAAGGAAATCCTTCAATAGCATAAGCTTGAAAATTTAAGAGTTAGAATTGAACATTAGGAATTCTCAATGATTCCCGTCAGGAAATCAGTGATGTCAAGTCCGGCCGTGCGGATCATCTTAGGCACGAGAGAGGCACTTGTCATTCCAGGGATAGTATTGACTTCCAAGAAGTAAAGGCCGTCCTCGGCAAGAATGTAGTCCATCCTCACCACACCGGCGCATCCGAGCTGGGAATATATTCTTTTGCTCACTTCCTGAATATGCCCGCTCATGCTGTCATCGATCGGCGCGGGACAGATCTCCTGACTGTGGCCGTTGTACTTGGCGTCATAGTCGAAATAGTCGTTCTCTGTGATGACCTGGATAACCGGCAGGGATTTCACGCCCTCCGGATCCGAGTAAGCCGCGCAGGTGAACTCCTGACCGGTAATTCCCTGCTCAATAATGACCGAAGGTCCTTCGGAGAAAGCGAACTGAATGGCCTCCGGCAAGTCTTCCGCCCTGCGTACCTTGGTGATTCCAAAGCTTGAGCCTCCGTCTGTAGGCTTCACGAACACGGGAAATGTCAGCTTCTCCACCACTTTGCGGCAGACCGCATCAATGTCCATTCCGTTGCGGACAAAGACATCAGGAGCACATTTCACGAAATCGACATCACGCAGGTAACTCTTGCATGCGAACTTGTCAAAGGCGACGGCGGAGACAAACGCGCTGCAGCTGCTGAACGGAATCCCAAGCATCTCAAGATACCCCTGAAGCAGACCGTTCTCGCCCGGAGTTCCGTGCTGAACTATGTAGGCATAGTCAAAATTGATCTTCTCTCCGTACACCTTGACGGAAAAGTCTGTCTTGTCAATCTCAGGTCTGGCGCCCTCGGCGAAAGGGATCCTCATGGCATCCCGTTTCTTCATGGCCACCAGCGACCATTTGCCGAAACGCGCGAAAATCTCATAGACATCGTACTTCGTCCCGTCGATGCGGGAAGCGACAAACTCCCCGCTGCGGCATGCGACCTCCCATTCCGAAGAGTCGCTTCCATAAATCACTGCAATCCTCTGGTACTTGCCCATATCAGTATATTATTCCTTTATTACTCAAAATAATAATCTTCCGTCTTCTGCTGCACATCGGTGGCGGCGTCCTCGTCTCCTCCGGTACAGCCAAGGTTCAATGTCACTCCGGCCGGAGCTATGAACCTATCGTTCTCCGAGACACCCAAAGTGCCGTCGGCGATGACCTTGCGCATGAATATTCCCCAAGTCGGGAGGGACATGTGCGCGCCCTGTCCATAGGTGATCGACTGGAAGTGCACCTGCCTGTCTTCCGCGCCCGTCCATATTCCCGCCACCAAAGTCGGAGTGTAGCCTATGAACCATCCGTCGGCGTTGTCGTTGGTGGTTCCGGTCTTTCCGGCGATCTCGCCCATAAGCTTGTAGCGGTAGCGGAGTCTGCTTGCGGTACCACCCTGAACCACACCTTCCATGAGGTTCACCATCAGGTAGGCCGTGTTCTCCCCTATCGCCTCACGCTTGCGGTTCGTGAACTCGCTGATGACGTTGCCTTGGTTGTCCTCAATTCTTGTCACAAAGAGCGGTTCGATATAGACTCCCCTTGACGGGAACGTGTTGTAGGCGGCCACCATCTCCCATAGCGAAAGATCCGCCGGTCCGACGCAAAGCGCCGGCACCTCGTCAATATGGCTCTGAATGCCCATCCTGCGCATCATGTCCGCCATCGCCTCCGGGCCGAACTGCTTCATCAGGTAGGCCGAGATGTTGTTCGAGCTGTTCGTGAGACCCCATTTCAGTGTGACGGTCTTACCGATCCACTGCTCCTTGTCGGTGCTTCGAGGGGTCCAGGTGTTGCCGTCAGGAAGGACGAACGTCTGCGGAAGGTTCACGACCTTGTCGCACGGAGTCATACCCTCCTGCATGGCCAGCGTGTAGAGGAACGGCTTGATTGTCGAGCCGACCTGACGTTTGCCCTGACGGACATTGTCATACTTGAAATAACGGTAGTTAGGACCTCCGACATAAGCCTTGACATGTCCCGTCCCCGGCTCCATGGCCACAAAGGCCGTGCGGAGAATCGACTTGTAGTAACGGATCGAATCGTCCGGAGTCATGGTCGTGTCGGCGTAACCTTTCTTATTATAGGCGAACACACGCATCTTGACAGGCTGCGAGAATGTCTTGAGGATCTGCGCCTCTGTCTTGCCTTCTTTCTTAAGGACACGATAACGGTCACTCCACCGCCTTGCTTGTCGCATGACCCTGTCCCTGGTCTCGGTGTCGATGTCGTTCGAGAATGGCTTGTTGGTCTTGCTCCGCAGATCCCGCCGGAAATCCGCCTGAAGATCCCGGATTCTCTCGGCCACTGCCTCCTCGGCATATTTCTGCATCTTGTAGTTGATGGTCGTGTAGATCCTGAGTCCATCCCTGTCAAGATCGTACTTCGAGCCGTCGGCCTTCTTGTTCTTCTCAAGCCAGCCGTACAGGTCGTCGGATGTCCAGGCAAGAGAGTCCGCCGAATAGTCCTCGACAGTGTAATAGTCTGACTTGCGCGGCTTTCTGGCGTTCATGACACGACGTACCATGTCCCTGAAATAAGGGGCCAGACCGGCGTTGTGATCCTGAACCTCGTAGTTGAGCTCGATTGGTATCAGACGTATGGAATCCCTTTGGGCCTTGTCCAGATAGCCGGCCTTCTCCATCTGACCGATGACGAAGTTCCTTCTGGTCAGGGCCTTGTCCGGATTGATGGCCGGATTGTACCTCGTAGGCTTGTTGACCATGCCCACAAGCATGGCGCTCTCCTCGACCGTAAGCTCTGACGGCAGCTTCCCGAAGAATGTCTCCGAAGCCGCGCGCACGCCGTATGCCCCACTGCCGAAGAATATGGAATTGAGGTACATCGTCATGATCTCGTCCTTGGTGTAGTCCCTTTCCAGCTTGACGGCCGTGATCCATTCCTTAAGCTTGACCCACACCATCTTTGCGTGGTATATTCCCGGAATCCTGCGTCCCACGTCAGCCCTCGGATAGAGGGTTTTGGCAAGTTGCTGGGTGATCGTGCTTCCTCCCCCCTGGCTGGAGTTGCGCAGCACGATCGTCTTGACAAGCACGCGGCCAAGTCCCTTGAAGTCAATTCCGGAATGCTTGTAGAAACGCACATCCTCCGTGGCCACGGCCGCATGGACAAGATTCGGAGAGATCTCGTCGTAGGAGACATAGGTTCTGTTCTCTATGTGGAATGTGGTCAGTATCTCGCCATCCTCGGCGATGACCTGCGTGGCCAGTTTATTGTCCGGATTCTCCAGATCCTTGAAGGACGGGATGTCAGCGAAGGCCCAGACAAGGAATATCATAACGATGAGAAGCAGCACCGGAAACGTTATCAGAATCCAGAACCACTTTGTAATTTTCTTTCGAGTCGATTCGGTCATAATAAGGACAAATTTATAACAAAATTTGGAAAATTGCCCAGTTTGTGGCTTACTTTGCAGATTGAAATGGCAAACTATCTATGAAATGCTTGTAAAATAGTACAATATGGCAGACAATCTAGTTATCGTCGAGTCTCCGGCCAAGGCCAAGACCATACAGAAATTCCTGGGCAACGGTTACGTGGTGAAATCCAGCTTCGGTCACATCAGGGATCTTCAAGACAAGAAGCTGAGCGTGGATGTGGAGAAAGGCTTCACTCCGGAATATGTGATACCTTCCGACAAGAAGAAGGTGGTCGCGGAGCTGAAAAAGGCGGCGGAAAGCGCTTCCACAGTGTGGCTTGCGTCCGATGAGGACCGGGAGGGAGAGGCCATCTCCTGGCATCTCTACGAGACTCTCGGACTGAAGGAGGCGCAGACAAGGAGAATCGTATTTCATGAGATAACAAGGGACGCGATAGTGAACGCGGTGCAGAATCCGCGCTCCATAGACATGAACCTTGTCAACGCCCAGCAGGCGCGCAGGGTTCTGGACAGGCTTGTGGGATTTGAGCTTTCCCCTATCCTGTGGAGAAAGATCCAGCCGAAGCTTTCGGCCGGGCGCGTGCAGTCTGTGGCCCTGAGGCTTGTGGTAGAAAGGGAAAAGGAGATCATGGGATTCGAGAACGAGGCATATTACAAGGTCGAGGCATTCTTCCACCCTGCAGGTCTGCCGGCCTCAGTGAAGGTCAAGGCTGTCCTTGACACAAGGTTCAAGACGCTTGAGGAGGCGCGCGCGTTCCTTCAGGACTGCATAGGATCCACATTCACGGTTTCCGACGTCGAGAAAAAAGAGGCCAACCGCTATCCTACGGCCCCGTTCACGACCTCCACTCTTCAGCAGGAGGCCGCGAGGAAACTTCATTTCCCGGTGAGCATGACCATGAGGGTGGCCCAAAGTCTCTACGAGCGGGGTCTCATCACCTACATGAGAACGGACTCCACAAACCTGTCCGCCCTGGCCCTCGGCACGGCGAAGAAGTTCATAACGGAGAACTTCGGCCCTGAATATTCAAAACCACGCCAGTTCAAGACCCACAGTAAGGGTGCGCAGGAGGCTCACGAGGCGATCCGCCCTACTTTCATAGAGAACACGGAGATCGAGGGGACAGCCCAGGAGCAGAAACTTTACAATCTGATCTGGAAAAGGACCGTCGCATCCCAGATGGCCGACGCGAAAGTCCTCAACACGACCCTCAGGGTCTCTTCGGACAAGAGGTCCGAGAGGTTCAACGCCCAGGCGACACAGGTTCTGTTCGACGGATTCCTGAAACTGTACATCGAAGGCACGGACAATCAGGACCCGGAGGAAGAGGATGTGATGCTCCCTGACCTTCAGGTCGGAACTCCGATGGAGGAGAAGGGGATAAAAGCGGAATGCAAGTTCACCGCCGCTCCGCCGAGATATTCGGAAGCCACTCTGGTCAAGAAGCTTGAGGAGCTTGGTATCGGGCGTCCTTCAACATATGCCCCGACCATCGCGACCCTTACCACGGGGCGCGGCTACATCGTCAAGGGTGACAAGGAAGGCAGGAAAGTCGCTGTCAATGAACTGGAGCTGAAGAACGGCGGAATATCCGAAACCTCCAGAACCGAGACAGTTGGCGCCGAGAGGGGCAAGCTGCTGCCACAGGAGATAGGAATGATCGTGACTGACTACCTTGAGAAGTACTTCACCGACATCATGGACTATGACTTCACGGCCAACGTCGAGAAGGAGTTCGACCAGATCGCCAGCGGCAATCTGGTCTGGAACGAGGTGATCGGTGAGTTCTACTCTCCTTTCCACAAGAAGGTGGACGAGGTGCTGCATGACGGCAACTACAGCCATGTGTCCAAGGATCTCGGAACTGACGAGGAAGGCAACAAGATCATCGCCAAGTTCGGCAAATTCGGCCCTTACATCCAGAAGGGAGAGGGCGAGAAAGCCCAGTACGCATCCCTCGGCAGGGATCAGCTCATCGAGAACATAACCCTTGACGAGGCACTCAAAATGTTCCAGCTGCCACGCACCGTGGGACAGTACAACGGAGTTGATGTCATCGCCCTGAAAGGCCGTTTCGGACCGTTCCTCAAGTACGGAGACAAGAATTTCTCGCTTCCGAGAGGGAAAGACCCTCTCAAGGTCACACTGGAGGAGTGCTCTACGATCATCGACGAAGGCCTGAACAAAAGCGCGGCCAGTTCAGTGATGACTGAATATCCCGACAACGACATCCAGATCATCAACGGCCGCTATGGTCCTTACATCAAGCACGCCGGCTCCAACTACAGGATTCCGAAAGGAACAGATGCGGCCACTCTGACCGAAACCGCCTGCCTGGAGATCATTAACAATTCAAAACCAACGGAAAAAGTACGCCGTCGTTTTAAGAAATCTTGATATTTTAAGATTTTTTTATATAATTTAGCGGTTGTTTAGTTATAAATCGAAAGCAATGGCAACTTATCACATCGATCAGATTGACCAGAAAATCCTTTCCTTTCTGGTCAACAACGCCAGGATGCCTTTCCTGGAAATCGCCCGTGAGTGCGGTGTTTCCGGCGCCGCCATTCATCAAAGGGTGAAAAGGTTGGAGACCAACGGAGTCATCACAGGATCCAGACTGCTCGTAAAACCTCAGGCTCTGGGACTTAACGTGTGTGCGTTCATCAGCGTGACGCTCTCGGAAGCGGACAAGTATCCTGAAGTCGTGGCCAATCTCAAGAAGATCGCCGAGATTGTGGAATGCCATTTCGTCACAGGCAAGGCAGCCCTGCTCCTTAAGGCGTACTGTTTTGACAACGATCACCTTATGGAGATTCTGATCAACACGATCCAGAACATCCCTTACATCCAGTCAACGGAAACAATGATCTCCCTTGACCAGGCGATCGAGCGCCAGGTCTGGGTGAAGGACTACAAACGGACTACCTACCAGCCTGCCGAGTTCTCGAAGAAGACGAAATAATCAGCCTCGCGAGGGACAGATCCTCGGGAGATGTCAGTTTGAAGTTATACCTCTCTCCGTCACAGAAGGAGAGGGGTATTCCATTTTTACGCGCCACAGAGGCATCGTCAGTGAAAGCGGTGTCAAAGGCTTGTGAATATGCCGACTTGATGTCCTCTGACAGAAACATCTGCGGGGTCTGGGCTCCGAAAATCCGGCTTCTGTCCACCACCTCTCCCTCAGGGGAGACCATAACCTCGTTCCCGTCCTGATCCTTCACCCGGTCGATGACCTTCAGGGTGTCCACGGAAGGGATTACCGGAATGAGAGCCCTGACACCACCTGAATCCATCCGCGCGAACATATTCCTTATCAATTCCGCCGAGAGAAGCGGCCGCACTCCGTCGTGAATGGCGACAATCGCTCCGTCCGGGACCTTCTTCAACGCATTTCTTACGGAATGGAAGCGTGTGAAGCCTCCGGAAACCAATGTCTGAGGACAATTGAATCCCGAAGACAGGCAATATTCCTTCCAGAAAGGAATATGATCCTCCGGAAGAACGGTGACCACCTTGATGTCCGGAACCGCCGAGACGAACACTTCGATGGTCCTTCGAAGGACAGGGATCCCACCCAGATCCAGAAACTGTTTCGGTACGGAAGCCCCCATCCTGACGCCACTTCCGGCGGCCATAACGATTAATATTCTTTTTCTGCTCATATAATTCCTCACAAATATAACTTTTTTTGTATATTTACAAGTTGTATAGTATACTTTTTAAATTTTAAAGAATCGGATATATTCAGTTATGGCATTTTCATTTCTGACTCAAGAGATAGCAATGGATCTTGGAACGGCCAACACCGTCATTTTCAGGAATGACGAGATTGTGCTGGACGCGCCGAGCATTGTCGCGATAGACAACAACACGGGCAAATGCATCGCGATCGGTAGGCAGGCCAAGCTCATGCACGAGCACACAAATCCCGGAATCAAGACAATCAGGCCTCTCAGGAACGGCGTGATCGCGGACTTCAACGCCGCCGAGATGATGATCAAGGGATTCATCAAGCAGGTCAACAACAAGAGAACGTCCATTTTCACACCGAACCTCAAGATTGTGGTGGGAATCCCGTCCGGAAGCACGCAGGTGGAGATCCGTGCCGTGCGTGACTCCTGCGAACACGCCGGAGGCAGGGATGTCTATCTCATCTACGAGCCTATGGCCGCGGCTCTTGGTATCGGTCTCGACGTCGAGGCTCCGAGAGGCAACATGGTGGTTGACATAGGTGGAGGCACCGCCGAGATCGCCGTGATCTCCCTTGGTGGCATCGTGGTGCAGGAGAGCATCAACACCGCCGGAGATGTGTTCAACAGCGACATCCAGTACTACATGCGCCAGCAGCACAACATCAAGATCGGCGAGACTACCGCCGAGGAGATCAAGATTGCCGTGGGAGCCGTGATTCCGGATCTTGACGAAGAACCGGAGCCACACATCGTCAGAGGTCCTAACCTTATGACAGCCCATCCTGTCGAGGTGTCTGTCACCTATCAGGAGATAGCCCACTGCCTGGACAAATCCATAGCGAAGCTGGAGTCATCAATCCTTCATGTTCTGGAACTGACTCCTCCGGAACTGTATTCAGACATCGTGGAGAACGGAATATTCCTTTCCGGCGGCGGTGCGTTGCTGCGCGGCCTCGCGAAAAGGTTCACCGAGAAGGTCAACATCCAGTTCCATGTCGCCGAGGATCCTCTCCGCGCCGTGGCGAGAGGTACCTGCATAGCGCTTAAAAAGACATCCAACTACTCATTCCTGATGAGATAATGCCTAAGGAAAGATCTGTCGTCCGGAACATTCTTACAGTCGCGGTCTTCATCATTCTGGAGATAGCCTCTGTTCTAATGCTCTCCCGCAACAACCAGATCCAAAGGCTTTGGATAGCCAGAATCTCACACGGATTCATGGCCAGGACATGGGGCGCGTCACAGTCCGTATCCAACTACTTCTCCCTCAAAAGACAGAATGACGAGCTGGCTCTGGAAAATGACCGGCTGCAGAAATTGGTACGGGGCTACGAACTGGCGGCCAGAGAGGCCGATCCGGCATCCAAACCGGTACTGGCGGACAACGGATTCAACTACATCCCCGCCACCATCATCAAGTCCAGCACAAACACCCAGCACAACTACCTGATCATCGACAAAGGCAGCGAGGACGGGGTCACGCGCAATTCCGGCATAATCACCGACAAAGGTGTGATCGGGATAGTCGATGCGGTCAGCAGCCACTATTCCTACGCCATCTCGTTCCTAAACACCGAGCTGTTCATCAGCGCGAGGATCGGGAATTCCGGGGCGGTCGGACCTCTTGCATGGGACGGTACCGGCTCTGACAGGGCTATCCTCAAGGAGATCCCGCTCCAGTTCAAGTTCGCCCCGGGCGACACGGTCTATACCAGCGGGTACTCCACAATCTTCCCTCCTGACATTCCCATCGGCGTGGCGGGAGAATCCAAGATCATCAACGGAGCCACCAACGAGATCAAGGTTGACCTGTTTCAGAACCACAAGGCTCTGAAATATGTCACCATCGTCTCAAATACAAGAGCCGCGGAGATCGAAGCCATTGAAAAACAAGAAGAACAGCCGGAGAAATGAGAAACAGTTTCGCGTTCACCTACATTCTGCTGACGGTCGCCCAGATGATTCTGAGCAACTACTTCCATTTCACGCCCTACATGATGATGACGATCCTGCCGGTGATGGTGCTTTGCATTCCTACCAAGATAGGAACCATCCAAGCAATGCTGATCGCCTTCGCCACCGGACTGGCCGTGGATTTCTTCGCCGAAGGGACCCTTGGAATCAATGCGATGTCGTTGGTTCCGGTCGCACTCCTGCGGCGCCCGGTCATAGGGATGTTCTTCGGCAACGAGCCTTTCGAGCAAAAGGAGAATGTCACTGTCCGGAAATATGGATTCGCGAGGGTTTCCCTTGCCATCATCCTGATGACCACACTGTTCCTGCTGGTTTACACCATAGCCGACTGTGCCGGAACAAGGCCGTTCTGGTTCATCGCGGCAAGAGTCGGACTCTCGGTGCTGGCCAGTTACCTTGCGTCGATCTGCATCATCAACCTGCTGACCTATGAAGACAGAAGGTAGAGGGAAAGCCTTGATCATAGGCCTTTTGGTGGTCGCTGCCATCATACTCGGAAAACTGTTCTACATCCAGATCATTGACGACAAGTACAAGATCAACGCGTCGAACAACTCGATGGTCTATGACATCATCTACCCGACCAGAGGCATCATCTACGACCGCAACGGCAAGATCATCGTCAGCAACAAAGTAACCTACGACATCCTTGTCACCCCGAGGGAAGTCAAGCGGTTCGACACACTGATGCTGGCCAACACCCTTAACGTGTCCCCGGAATTCATCAGGGACAAGATGGCTGAATATGCCAGAAACCGCCGCCGTATCGGCTACCAGAGCGTCGTGATGCTCAAGCAGATAAAACCAGAAACCTACATGCAGTTCGCCGAACTTCAGTACAACTTTCCGGGATTCAGGGGGCAGGCCAGAAGCATCCGGGACTACCCTGTCAACGCCGGAGGAAACCTGCTGGGTTACGTCTCCGAGGTGGACGCGAACTACATCGAGAAGCATTCCGGGGAATATCGTTCCGGAGACTACGCCGGGAAGACAGGCATCGAGGCGGCCCGCGAAAAGGAACTCCGAGGCGAGAAAGGCTACCATATCTACCTGCGCAACTCCCGTAACCAGATCGAACAGCGTTACAAGGACGGAGAGATGGACAAGGAGGCCGTCCCGGGACACGACATCCACACGACGATCGACGCGGATCTCCAGCAGTACGGTCAGGATCTGATGAGGAACAAGGTCGGCAGCCTTGTGGCCATCGAGCCGAAGACCGGCGAGATCCTGACGCTTGTCTCCAGCCCTGGAGTCGATGTGAGCATGCTGGCGGACATCGGCCAGCACTACGACGAAATCATCAAGGATCCACACAAGCCGATGTTCAACAGGGCCGTACAGGCTCCGTACCCTCCGGGATCTGTGTTCAAGCTTGTGAACGGCCTGATCGGGCTTCAGGAAGGCACCCTCACCACCGAGATGGCCTACCCTTGCAGCCAGGGCTACCATTTCGGCAACCGCAAGCTCGGATGCCACGTGCACAAATCCCCTCTCGTGCTTGAAGAGGCCATCATGATGTCCTGCAACGGTTATTTCTGCTACGTGCTCAGGAATATTCTTGAAAACAAGAAATACCGCGATGTCGGCGAGGCACTTGACAAATGGAACGAATATGTCCAAAGTTTCGGCTTCGGACACAAGCTGGGCACGGACTTTCCCGCCGAGTTGGGCGGGACTCTGCCGACATCAAAGACGTACAACAAGATCTACGGCAAGGGAGGATGGAAATTCACCACGATCATCTCCATCTCCATCGGCCAGGGCGAGGTCGGAGCCACGCCTATGCAGATCGCCAACCTCGCGGCGACCGTCGCCAACAGAGGGTGGTACAGGATTCCACACATCGTGAAAGCGTCGGAAGGGGTCGAGATTGATCCGAAATATTACGAGAGGCAGTACACGATGGTTGACACGACGAATTTCAAGAAGGTGACGCAAGGCATGTGGAGGGCGGTCAACAGCGGTTTCGGGTCTGGAGGCACGGCCTCCATTGCCGCTGTTCCCGGCCTGGACATCTGCGGAAAGACCGGAACGGCGCAGAATCCCCGCGGTGCGGACAACTCGGTGTTCATCTGTTTCGCCCCGAAGGACAACCCGAAGATCGCCGTTGCCGCCTACATAGAGAACGCCGGGTTCGGAGCGACATGGGCCGCACCTATCGCGTCCCTGCTGGTTGAGAAATATCTCAACGGAGAGATCAGCGACCAGCGCCGCGGACTTGAGGACAGGGTTCTTCAGGGTAATCTCATGTCAAGGGTCAAGGCCTATAAATAGTTGAGCGATGGAGAACTTTTCGGACAGAGGCATAAAGAAGAGTGTTGACTGGGCGCTGGTGGTCACCTACCTGCTCCTCATCATCATCGGATGGGTCAACATCTATGCCTCGATCCATTCCGACGGTCCCGCCAGCATATTCGATTATAATTTCCGCTCCGGCAAACAGTTCGTCTGGATACTCACGGCGCTCGGACTTGCGGCTCTGATTCTGTTTGTGATCAACGCACAGTTCTGGGAAAGCGCCTCGGTGCCGCTGTACCTGTTTGTCATGTGCCTGCTTGTGGGCGTAATATTCCTTGGCGTGGAGGTCAAAGGATCCCGGTCCTGGTTCGAGTTCGGTCCCGTCAGGTTCCAGCCCGCCGAAGTTTCAAAGATCACGACATCCCTGCTTCTGGCCACGCTGATGAGCCAGGTCAACTTCAAGATCACCAAATTCAAGGACTTCATGCTCACCGCGTTGATTCTCGGAGTCCCGATGCTTGTCATCCTGGCGGAGAGCGAGACTGGATCAGCTCTCGTCTACGTCGGCTTCATATTCGTGATGTACCGGGAAGGATTCTCAGGTTGGTGGATATTCTGCATCGGCGCGGCGGCACTGCTTTTCATACTGACGCTGACGGTGTCGCCGTACGTGTCGCTGCTCGTGCTGGCAGGGATCATCCTTCTTTGCAACCTGATGGAGTCTGGCAAGTTCAACGCCATGCTCTGGGTCGGCGCGGGACTGTTCCTGCTGATGTGCCTCCTGCCATGGATCCTTGGCAAGTTCAATCCGGAGGGCATCGCCGGGAAGATCAAGCCGCTGTACATACTGATCGGCATGTGCGTCTGCGCCGTTCCATTCATGATCATCAAGGGCTACAAGTCACGCCGGAGATTCCTGTCGATGTCCGCTCTCGGTCTGGTCGCCGGGGTTGCCTTGGTCTTCTCCACCGAATTTATTTTCAATAACATACTCCAGGATCATCAGCGAAAAAGGATAGAGGTTCTCCTTGGCATGAAAGAGGATCCCGCCGGTGTGGGCTACAATGTCAACCAGAGCATGATCGCGATCGGATCGGGCGGTCTGACCGGGAAAGGATTCCTCGGCGGCACGCAGACCACGTTCGGTTTTGTGCCGGAGCAAAGCACAGACTTCATCTTCTGCACGGTAGGTGAGGAGTGGGGCTTCATTGGCTGCTTTGTTGTGATAGCCCTCTATGTTTTCCTGATCCTGAGGCTCATCTCTGATGCCGAGAAAAGCCGGGAGGCGTTTACCCGCATCTACGGCTACTGTGTCGCCTCCTGCATATTCATGCACCTTTTCATCAACATCGGGATGACCATAGGCCTCATGCCCGTGATCGGCATCCCTCTGCCGTTGCTGAGTTACGGAGGTTCGTCCCTGTGGGCATTCACCATCCTGATTTTCATCTTCATAGCACTGTATCGCCAAGAGAAGAAATACTATTAGCCCCGTCTGTCCGCTAAAAAATCAGACTGTTTGATCGTGATTTTCTTAATCAATGACATTTTTTTAGTAACTTTGTAATCTATCGCCTTGGTGGTGAAATGGTAGACACGAGGGACTTAAAATCCCTTGGACAGAAATGTCCGTGCGGGTTCGATTCCCGCCCGAGGCACGAGAGGGACGGCTTCCGCCGTCCCTCTCGTGCTATTGCCCCTCTCCCCAACCCCTCTCCCTAGCGGAGAGGGGAGGCGCTCACGCGCTGTCGGCCCCCGCCGACCGGGCTTTCGCCGTCCCCTCGCGCCTTTTCATCCACCCCCAGTCGCTTCGCGACAGCCCCGGTGGGGTGCTAGGGACCGTATTCCCCAGACCCCTTGCGTCGCTTCGCACTGCGTGTGCTTGACCATCCACGGCCTGAACTATTCGAATTCAAAAAAACGCTCTCTTTTCTTACCTCTTTTTAGCCTGATAGTACAGTTATAGCACACCATACAAACCATGCGCACGCAAATGTGCCACTGACTGCCACCAGAGACGGGACAACGTGTCTGACCCTATCCTTGAAAGAGGGGGTCAGACACACAAAACGGCCTCTCACTCCTTTACACGCCATCCTCCCGTACTCGTGGATGAAAAGACGAAGGAGCCGTGTGTACCGTAAGGCTACATTCCGGACAGTTTTCGTCACCCAAGTGTGCCTCATAGCACTTTGGGGCGACAGTACGGGCGGTTTTCGTCACATGCGGGTGCTGCGCTACTTCAGAAACACGAAGAATACGGCGAGGACGAGGCAGAGGAAGGCGGCGATGTGGTTCCAGTGGAGCGCCTCGCCCTTGAAGAGGAAGGTGACGATGACCGTAAACACGATCAAGGACACAACTTCCTGAATGACTTTTAGTTGCAGAAGGCTAAACGGGCCGCCGTTGCCGGAGAAGCCGAGACGGTTGGCGGGAACCTGGGCGCAATATTCAAAGAACGCCAGTCCCCAGGAGAAGAGGATGACCAGAATCAGCGGCCAGCTGGTGGAGACCTTCATCTCCTGAAGCTTCAGATGGCCGTACCAGGCGAATGTCATGAATATGTTGGAAAGGACCAACAGCAGAACAGTTCCTATCGCTCTCATTGTGTCATTGAATATAAACGGGCGCAAATGTAGTAATATTCTTTGGAATATTCAGTCGCTCCGGTGATAGGCATGTCCTGGCAGACCCGCGCTTCGACAGACACAGTGACCGACGGATCAGCGGCTGGCCAATCATCGGTCGGCGCTTCCCGATTACCGGGCTTGCCGAAGCGGCTAATTTGCGGGCGGTCAAATAATAAATCGAAATTTATTGTCGCAATTTTGCTTATAATCTTTTTTGGGCTTACCTTTGCCGAACAAAAGTAAAACATTTTATAAACAGATAATTCTTATCAATTATGAGCGAAGAGAAATTCAGGATTGAATCCGATCTTCTTGGGGAACTTCAGGTTCCGGCTGAGGCCTACTACGGTGTTCAGACACAGAGGGCTCTCAACAATTATAAGATTTCCAACACCAGAATGCGCGACTACCCCGAGTACGTGATCGCTATGGCCTGCATCAAGCTAGCCGCGGCGGAGACGAACAAGGAACTCGGGGCGCTTGAACCACACATCGCCGATGCGATCGTCGCGGCCTGCCGCGAGATCATCGACGGAAAACTTCACGACCAGTTCCCTGTCGATATGATGCAGGGAGGCGCCGGCACGTCAGTGAACATGAACGCGAACGAGGTCATCGCCAACAGAGCCCTTGAGATCATGGGACACAAAAAAGGCGAGTACCAGTTCTGCTCCCCTAACGACCATGTGAACTGCGCCCAGTCCACCAACGACGCCTACCCTTCAGCGTTCCGTTACGCTTTCATCAGAATGAACAGGAAATTGGAGAAGAGTCTCAAGGAACTTATCAACGCTTTCAAGGACAAGGGAGAGGAGTTCAAGAACGTTATCAAGATGGGACGCACTCAGCTTCAGGACGCGGTGCCTATGACATCAGGACAAGAGTTCCACGCTTACGCCACCAACCTTGAGGAAGAGGTGTTGAACCTTGGAAGGAATGTAAATCTCCTCTACGAGATCAACATGGGCGGTACCGCCATCGGAACCGGCCTCAACGCCAAACCGGGTTTCGCCGAGCTATGCGCCAGGAAGATGACCGAACTCACCGGAGAGCACTTCATCGCGGCGCCGGATCTCGTTGAGGCGACCCCCGACACTGGCGCTTATGTAAGCTATTCCGGGGCTCTGAAGAGACTTGCGGTAAAACTGTCCAAGATTTGCAACGACCTCAGACTCATGACATCAGGTCCTCGCTGCGGTCTCAAGGAAATCAATCTTCCGCCTATGGCTCCAGGCTCATCCATTATGCCAGGCAAGGTCAACCCTGTCATCCCGGAGGTTACCAACCAGGTCTGCTTCAAGGTGATCGGCAACGACATGACCGTTTCGTTCGCAGCCGAGGCAGGACAGCTCCAGCTGAATGTCATGGAGCCAGTCATCGCCGAGTCCATCATGGAGAGCATCACCTGGCTGACAAACGCAATGAACACCCTGCGCGAGAAATGCGTTGAAGGAATCACCGTCAACAAGGAGCGTTGCTATGAGATGGTCAAGAACAGCATCGGCATCGTTACAGCCCTCAACCCTATCATCGGCTACAAGGCCAGCTCCAAGGTCGCAAAGGAAGCCCTTGAGACCAACCGCTCAGTCTATGACATAGTCCTTGAGAAAGGTCTCCTCACCAAGGAAGAACTCGACAAGACCCTTGATCCAAAGAATATGATCGGATAGTTTCTTCCACACATATATACGCTTACTAAAAGCGCCGGCCCGGATGGGTCGGCGCTTTTGCATATTCATTGATCTAAGATTATTTCTTTGATGTTCTGGCGTTGCCATTCTTGGCGGCAAGACGCTTCCGATCCCACAGTGTGGCATCGTACATCACAGGTGTACCGATGAAGATGGAAGCGTAAGTACCGATGCAGATACCAAGGATAAGGGCGACCGCGAGACCTCTGATGGACTCACCGCCGAAGATCGCGATGGCGAGCATGGTGACGAGAGTGGAGACAGAGGTATTGACGGTACGGGTCAACGTGGCGTTGATGGCCTGGTTGGTGTTGGTCCTCACGTCAACATTCGGATGCAGGGTCCTGTACTCACGGATTCGGTCGAAGATAACCACGTTGTCGTTGATGGCATAACCGATGATGGTCAGAATGGCCGCGATGAATGTCTGGTCAACGTCAAGGTTGAACGGCAGGATCCCGGAGAACAGGGAGAAGAAGCCGATCACGATGATGGCCGTGTGGGCAAGTGAAACGACTCCACCAAGACCCCAGGTCCATCCCTTGAATCGGAACGCGATGTAGGCGAAGATCACGAGCAGGGAGAGGATGACGGCGATGATGGCGTCTCTCTTCATGTCGTTGGCGATCGTAGGGCCGACCTTGTCGGAAGAGATGATACCGTTAGGGTTGTCAACGGTTGACTTGAACTCGTCAAGGGTGATATCAGTCTCTGCAAAGAACGGCTTCAAAGCGTGGTAAAGCTTAGCCTCAACCTCTGCGTCAACGTCAGTTGACTCCTGATCGTTCTTGTACTGGGTCGTGATCTTCATCTGACTCTCACCACCGAACTGCTTTACCTCGACAGCACCGTCAAACTCAACAATGGCCGCCTCACGAACCTGCTCGGCTGTAACCGGCTGGTCAAAACGTACGACGTAGGTACGGCCACCGGTGAAGTCAACACCGTAGGTGAAGCCCTTGGTGAAGATGGAGACAACGGAGATGACGATCAACGCGCCGGAGATGATGTAAGACCACTTGCGGGCGGCGATGAAGTCGAAGTGAGTGTTCTTGAGGAAGTTCTTGGTAAGGTTGTTCTCGAACGCGATGCCCTTGCCCTTCTCGATGCGGTCATCGAAGATAAGCCTTGTGATGAAGATAGAGGTAAGGACAGAGGTGATGATACCGATGATCAACGTGGTGGCGAAGCCCTGGACAGGACCGGAACCGAACACGAAGAGAACAATACCGGTAAGGAGGGTGGTCACCTGACCGTCGATGATGGCGGAGTAGGCGTTCTTGTAACCGTCGGCCACAGCCTTGCTCAGCCCCTTGCCGGCGGCAAGCTCTTCCTTGATACGTTCGTAGATGATCACGTTGGCGTCAACTGCCATACCCATAGTCAGGACAAGACCTGCGATACCAGGGAGAGTCAGGACGGCTCCGAACGAAACGAGGACTCCGAAGAGGAGAAGCACGTTGCAGAGGAGGGCGATGTCAGCGGCGACACCTGCGCCCTGATAGAAGAAGATCATGTAAACGAGCACCAGAAGGAATGCGATCACAAACGAGATCATACCCGCGTTGATCGACTTGGCGCCGAGTGAAGGACCCACGACCTGCTCCTGGATGATGGTGGCGGGCGCAGGAAGCTTACCTGACTTGAGGACGTTCACAAGGTCGGTCGCCTCGTCCGGTGTGAAGTGGCCGGTGATGGAGGAGCTTCCGCCCGTGATGGCTCCATTGACGTTAGGGTAGGAATATACCATGTCATCGAGGACGATGGCGATTGCCTTGCCGACGTTGTCGCTGGTCATACGGGCCCAGACATTGGCACCCTCGGCGTTCATGGTCATGGAGACAGAAGGCTCTCCGTTTGAGCCGTGGTCGTAAACGACACGCGCGTCGGTGATGACACCTCCGTCAAGTTTGGCCTTGCCGTCCCTTGAGGTCGCCTTTATGGCGATGAGCTCAAATACATTGTCACCCTGAACATACTCGGAAGGTTTCACCGACCACATCGGCTTGAACTCAGCCGGGAAGATCTCGGCGATCTGAGGCATGGCGAGATACCTGTTGACCTTGGCGGTGTCGATCGCGGCGGCGAAACCGATGCAGGCATTGTTCGATCCTGAAGGGCTCAGCACAGCAAAGAGAGGATTGGCCTTTCTGTAAGCGTCAATATCAGCGGAATTGTCCTGATTCCGGGCAATCTCTGAATTGAGAAGCGAGTCAACGCCTTCCTTGGCGACAGGCTCGGCAACAGGCTCAGCTACCGCTGTGGTGTCGGGTTCTCCCGCAAGAATCTCTGCGAGCTTGGCGTTGGCCTCTGCAAGATAGCCGGAAAGTTCCTGGCTGGTGTAGGTCTCCCAGAACTCAAGGGAAGCGGTTCCCTGAAGGAGCTTCCTCACACGCTCAGGCTCCTTGACGCCAGGAAGCTCGACGAGGATACGTCCGCTGTTGCCGAGTTTCTGGATGGATGGCTGGGTCACGCCGAAGCGGTCGATACGGCTTCTCAAAACATTGAATGAGTTGGCCACGGCACTCTCGGCCTCGTCACGGATGACGCTGATGACATCGGCGTCGGATGAGGCAGGGGTGATCTTGTCCTTCATCTCGTAGGTACCGAAAATCTGGGCGAGATGCTGGCCGTTGCTCACTTCCTTCCATGCGTCCGCAAAGAGGGTGATGTAGTCTTCCCTGGAATTGACGCTGCGTTCCTTGGCAAGGGCGAGAGCCTTCTGGAACTCAGGATTAGTGTTGTCACCGGCGATAGCCTTGACAAGATCCTGAAGCTGCACCTGCAGCATGACGTTCATACCACCCTTGAGGTCCAGACCGAGGTTGATCTCCTTGGCCTTGCACTCCTTGTAGGTGTTCCAAAGGAATACCTTCTTCGAAGAGATGGAATCGATGAATACCCTGTTCTGTTCCTTCCTGATTGAATCCAGATAGTAAGCCTGGTCATTTTCAGGAATCTGGGCAAAAGCCGCTGAATTCTGAGCCGCAACGGCAGCCTTCTCAGCGAACCTGGCCGCTTTCTTTTCCTGGATGGATGTCACCGCCGTGAAGGAAAGCTGCCAAATGGAAGCGATCGCAAGCAGAATGGCGACAAGCCTAATCCAACCTTTACTTTGCATAATTTTTACGTTTATTTTATTGTTTTAATTTTTTCGCATAAAAATAGGGGTACAAATTTAGCATTTTTTTCTTAGAAAGAAATTATCTGCCAAGTATTTCTTATTTTTGCAAACGCATTCACCGAGATTTTTCAGAATGAGGAACAAATTATTCATCGGCATATTCACTCTGCTCGCGCAGATCGCCTTCACCGCCGAGGCTTCAGCGCAGGTCTCACCGACCCGGCTCATGATCAAGGCGGACTCATGCAGGATGGCCTACAATTTCGCGGAGGCCGTCCAGTATAGCGAAAGCGCTGTCGAGGCTCTGGATTCCACAGCCTCGGCGAGGGCGGAAGAGCAATTATTGATGGCACGCAACGGATTGAACATGATGAGCTTCTGCAGCCAGCCGACAGTGGTGGCGAAACAGACGTTCCCGCTCAAGGACTTCTTCCTGTTCTACCCACTCAAGGACCACAGCTGGAGAAAGACGCCGAACCAGCTGGACTCGCTCGGAGGAGACAACCTCTCCCGCGCGATCTTCATCCCGGACGGAAGCAGGGACATTTACTACTCGGCCAAGGACGAGGAAGGCATCAGGAATATCTACGCGACCCATCTGACGGACTCTCTTTGGTCTGTGCCGACCCTCATCAACGAGCAGATGACCAGCTCCTCGGACGAGATCTACCCGATGCTCTCGCCTGACGGCCAGTCGCTTTACTTCGCGTCAAAAGGCCTGTACGGGATGGGAGGCTACGACCTCTACGTCTCAAATTGGAACAGCGAGACAAACGACTGGGACATGCCTGTGAATATGGGCTTTCCATATTCATCTCCCTACGATGACTTCCTTTTCGTCAACACCGAGGACGGGAAATATTCCATCTTCGCATCTAACCGCGATTGCGGTCGCGACAGCGTCACAATCTATGTTCTTGAATATGACAGCATGCCGGTCCGCAAAGCCGTCACCGATGTGGATGAGCTGAGGGCATTGGCTTCCCTTAATCCAGCCAGAGACCACTCCAGAATCGACAACGACGCCGCTGTTCCTGATGAGGGGCAGCAGAATGAAAGCACAAAGCGCTACATGGATAAGATGCGGGAAGTCAGGGCTTTGCGGGATTCTGTGGCGAGATTCGGCAAGAATCTTGAAAAGATGCGGTCAGGACTTGCCGGAGCGTCCGGCGAGGAAAAGGCAAGACTCACGGCGGAGATTTCCGACAAAGAGATGATGCTTCCGACTCTGAACAGCGCACTGAACGCGGCTGTGAAGGAGCTCCAGAACATCGAGATGGATTTTCTGGCGAACGGAATCGTGATCGACACCCGCAAGCTTCAGGCAGAGGCCGACAAGGAGATCGTGGGAGCATCCTCGGGCTACACGTTCTCGAAGAACAGCTACGGCCCGGCTCTGCATCTGGACATCATGAAGCCTAAGCCGACTTTCGATTACTCTTTCATGATCCTGCCGGAGGGACGGTTCGCCGAGAACAACACCCTGCCGGAAGGCATCATCTATCAGATAAGGATATTCACCCTTGGAAGAAAGGCCACGGTTGCCGACCTCAACGGCCTCAGCCCGGTGTTCGAGCGGACCACAACCTCCGGCAGACATGCCTATTCAGTTGGTCTTTTCAAATCCTACAAGGACGTTCTCTCAAACCTTAACAAAGTGAAGAACAGAGGCTTCCGTGACGCGCAGATCGATGCGTTCCACAACGGGCAGGTCATCAACGTAAGGAAGGCCAGAGAACTTGAGTCAAAAGTCAGGACGCTGTTCATGGTCAAGATATTCCCTGAAGACGGCCAGTCTCTGTCAGAGCAAGCCATCGCCGCGGTCCACGAGCATTCCGACAAGGATCTGATCAAGAGCGTTGAGGCTGGATCCGTAGTCTTCACCACCGGCCCGTTCGAGGACAAGTCCCAAGTCGATGTCCTTGTCGCCGCCCTGAAGGCCGCCGGTGCCGAGAACGTCTCCGTCTCCGAATCAACTTCAGAATAGGCTGAATGCCACGTACTCCGGAGGTCAAAGAAAAACGTTATCAAGATGAAGAAAATCGGGAAAGTGCTTGTGGTTGATGACAATGCTGGGATCCGGTCCGCATTGAAGATACTGCTGCCCATGCGGTTCGAGGCGGTGGAGATCCTGCCGTCACCGACGCAGCTGATCAGCACGGTCAACGCCTTCCAGCCGGATGTGATCCTGCTGGACATGAATTTCAACACGGACATCAACACCGGAAACGAGGGACTGTTCTGGCTCAGCGAGTTACGGAATAACAACCCAAACCAGAAGGTAGTCCTGTTCACTGCCTACGCCGACATCTCACTGGCCGTGGAGGGGATGAAAAGAGGGGCATTCGACTTCATCGTGAAGCCGTGGGAGAACGAGAAACTCCTCGCCACGCTGGAAAGAGCGGTGGCTGAGAACCGGAAGGACAATCAGCAGTCAAATGAATATACCACCGGACCGACCGGAATGTACTGGGGAACGTCAGTGGCAATGGCCGAGATCAAGAAGACAGTCGAAAAGATCGGCCCGACCGATGCCACGGTGCTGATCACGGGCGAGAACGGAACCGGTAAGGATCTTCTGGCCAGAGAGATACACAACCATTCCGAGAGGAGGAACGGCCCGATGGTAAGCGTCGATGCCGGAGCGATCCCGGAGACCCTTTTCGAGAGCGAGCTCTTCGGACACGTCAAGGGAGCGTTCACGGACGCCTATGCCGACAAGGCCGGAAAGGTCGAGTTGGCCGAGGGCGGAACCCTTTTCCTGGATGAGATCGGGAATATTCCTTTACACCTTCAGGCGAAGCTTCTGAGGGTTCTCCAGAACAGGACGATCACGAGGGTCGGCGACACCAAGCCACGCAATGTGAACATCCGCCTTGTCTGCGCCACGAATATGGATCTGCGCCAGAAGGTGCAGGAAGGCTCGTTCAGGGAGGATCTCTTCTACAGGATCAACACGATGAGCATCCATCTGCCGGCCCTGAGGGAGCGCCCGGAAGACATCGTTCCGCTCGCGGAGATATTCATAAAAAGGTTCGACGAGAAGTACCACCGCGAGGTGGAGGGCATCGATCCGGAGGCGAAGGCCGCTTTGAAGGACTGCCACTGGAGCGGGAATATTCGTGAACTCCAGAACTGCATCGAGAAGGCGGTTATTCTTGCGGAAGGCAATGATTTGACAGAAAAAGAGTTGCAGCTGCCGTCAGAGACTCTTGTCGAAGGAAGCGAGCCATCGGTAGCCACATTGGAGGAAGTGGAGGAGAAGGCCATCCGCGCGGCGGTGGAGAAATATTCCGGGAATATGTCGCTGGTGGCCAAGGCGTTGAATGTCAGCCGCCCGACCCTCTACAGCAAACTCAAGAAATACGGGATTTAGTCGAAGTTTATGAATATGCTTCCGTGGCCTCAGATAGCGATTCCGGCCGGCGTTCTGGTGCTGGTGGCTTTGCTTGCGGTGCTTCTTACACGGCATCGCATCCTCAAGAAAGTGACCTATATGCTTGATGCCCTGGAGGATAAGGAGACCAATTTCAGGTTCGACGAGGGGGGCTTGGGCAGCCGGAAGATCAACAGGACCCTGAACCGAATCCGTACCATATTCCAGAAAGAGACGGCCGACATCCGGGAGCAGGAGGAATATTACGGACAGATGTTGGACAAGGCCAAGACCGGCATCGTCGTGCTGGAGTCCGGGACGGATTCCGTGCTTTACACCAACAAACAGGCTCTGCTTCTGCTGGGCGTGTCATCTTTGAGCACACTCCGCCAACTGGACATAATAAGTCCTTCATTAAGAGGCGCTTTTGAGAAAGTAGAAGAAGGTCTTGACCAGAAAGCGTCGATATATTCCGAGAGTTCCCAGACGAACATTTCCCTTTCCTCCACTGCCGCGCACATAGGGCGCAAGGACGTGAAGATCGTCGCCGTGAACGACATCTCGGAGGCCATCGAGGAGAACGAGTCCGAGTCCTGGACAAGGCTCATCAGGGTGCTGACCCACGAGATCATGAATACCGTCACCCCGATCGCATCCCTTTCCGAGGCCCTTTCCGAATATGCCGGAACGATCACTCCGCCATCAGACGGGCCGGATCTCAAGGCAGGTCTGGAGACCATCGCCAGTTCGTCCCGCGGTCTTATAAAGTTTGTCAATTCGTACAGGGATCTGACCCACGTGGCCGTGCCGGTGCGCAAGGCGTTCTTCGCCAGGGACATGGCCGCCAAGGTGATCGACCTGAGCCAGCCGGTTCTGACAGCCGCCGGAGCGACCGCCAGTTTCGTGGAGAAGACCGAGGACGTGCTGCTGTACGCCGATGAGAGCCAGATCTCCCAGATCCTGATCAACCTTGTGAAGAACGCGGCACAGGCCGGTGCGAGACACATAGAGATCTCCGCCGAGCTGGACAAGCGTGACAACGCCGTCATCAACGTCAGCAATGACGGCCCTCCGATCAGCGCCGCGAGCCAGGAGGAGATCTTCATCCCGTTCTTCACCACCAAGCCCGAAGGCAGCGGCATAGGCCTGAGCCTCTCCCGCCAGATCATGCGCATGCACGGCGGCACCCTCCGCCTCACCCGCTCCGACTCAGAAGCGACCGTCTTCACGTTGATATTTAAGTAATCCTTAAAAAATAACTTGGTGATCTTTTCGGTCTATATCCCTTATTTTTTCAACATTACTAAGAAGCTGTTTTGAATTGTTTGAAATGTTCTTTGAGGTGAAAAATCTTCATTTTCTTCCCGCTTCTTCAGTCAGATAGCACCGCTATCTTCCTTGGAAGAAGCGGTCGAAACTGAAGTTTTTCACTCTCAACCCAGCGCCCGAACCGAGGGCAATCGAACTTGTTCGGATTGCCGAGGTGAGCAGCAGGGAAAGAGCTTGCTCTTAACCTTCAAACAAACAATTCAAAACAGCTTCTAAAAAGGCACTGTCACTGAGCTTTCCCCGAGCGTGTGGTTCGAGAAGCCCAGCGACTGTCGAAGGTCAGAAGTTTCCTATTTTCTTCGGCCAATAAGACCACTGCCTGTCACGCTGATAATCAAGAGGTACCCTTAGTGGCTGGAAGGTTGCCACAGCGAACCTTGGCCACCCGCGGTCATAAGCGGGAGGAACCCAGCCGCCGCAAAGTGAATCGAAGAATGGAACATATTCATTATCAAGGATATAATTATTCCCCCTTTAGCAGTTTCCTACTTAAGAGAAAACGTTTATTGGTTGCACATCAATAAGTTAACCGCCACTCATTGATTCCGAGCGCATGGCAGGTAACCATCTGGTTATCAACCGATAAAGCAAGTACGTGGTGCTTAAAACGGCACCACGTACTTGCTCATAATATTAATTAACAGAGAGTTATCTGCCAAGACACCTCGGCCTCGTTTGACGGTTGGTGAGCTTGGTACTTGAGCCCGTCGGGGAGCCGAACCACAGGCTCAGCGACCGGGATAGCAGGACTACCCTACTCGTTCTTGAGGGACTCGACAGGGTTGGTGTGAGCGATCCTCAGGGAGCCGATCACGATGACGCTGACGATTATGGCCAGGACGATGATGTCGGCGGCGATGAAGAACAGAGGTGACAGGGTGATCTTCAGGGCGAACTGCTCCAGCCAGTAATGCGCCACAAGCCAAGCCCCGGCGTCACCGATAAGGACAGCGACAAGAGCCACTTTCAGCACATCCATCACGAGCATCGACACGATCTCCGAGGATTGCGCTCCGTTGACCTTGCGGACGGCGATCTCGGCGCTTCGGCGATAGTTCTCGTCACGGACGTAGGAGATCAGGCCGATCACCGCTATCAGCAGGGCGAACAACGCTCCAAGGGTGTAGGTTCTCTTCATCTGCCTCGTCGGATCGTATAGGCTCCTGAACGTCTCGGCGTAAGACTTCACCTCGGCGTCGCTGTCAGGAGCGACCTCCCGGATTGTCTTCTCCACCTTACGCATCGTCTCCGGAGTGACATCCGTGAGCTTCACGACAAGTGTCTGCATCAGCCTTGACCAGTCAAAGTCAGCCTTTTCCTCATCGGTGAGGAAGTCCTTGTTCCAGCAGAAACGCACGCTCGGACGGTTGTCCGGATCAGAGACGCTTCCGATGACATAGTCCTCATAGACTCCGCAGATCGTGACCTGCCCGTGCTCGGTGATGCCGACAATCTTTCCAACGGCTCCGTCAGACCAGTTGGCGAAAGCCGCCATCTTGGTCACAAAGGACTTGCTGACAGCGACATCATTCGGTCCTTTTGGAGCGGATCCCTCGACGAGCCGGAAGCCCATCATATTGAAGAAACCTTCCGTGGCGCCATATTCATCAGCGACATTGAAGAGTTCCCTGTCGTCACCAGGAAGGGTAATATTATTGCCGGAAGCTGACGCCAAAGGTGTCACGTAGGTCAGTTCAGCAGCCTCGACCTCAGGCAGCTGGCGAAGAGCACCGGCGATGGCTGTCATCTTCGTCTGGTCGTAGGACGGGAATGTCTCATAGACAAGATTGCTGTAGTTGTAGCCCGGATCGGCGTTCAGCACCTTGCGGTACTGGAAGCTGACGATCAGCACCAGCGACACCAGCACGGCGTTGATGGCGAACTGGAAGGCAAGCAGTGAGATCTTCCAGCGGCGCTTGCTCTCCTTGTAGCCTCGGAAGGCGCTGGAAATAGGGATTTTGGTGAACATCCTCGCCGGAATGACGGCGGAGACAAGGAACACCAAGATCACAATCCCGACAATGATCCAGACGGAAAGCGGAGTGACAAGATCCTTCACAGGGACTCCCAACAGGGATTCAACCGCACCCCTGAACGCAAAGATCAGCAGGGCTGCCACGGCGAGGGAGACACCCAAATTCCAGGCGGTCTCCTTGAGCAGGATCTTGTTGATGTCCCAAGGCTGGGCTCCGTAGCATTTGCGGACTCCGACCTCGCGCGCCCTGCGGATGACATCCGAGATCGCCACAAGGACGTAGTTCATAATGGACACAAGCAGCAGCAGAGCAGCGATGATGGCAAGTATGAACACAAGGTTCCTGACCTCCGGCTTCGAGCTGTGCTCGGTGGCCAAAGGCGAAAGGAAGTACCAGAGAGTGAGTCCGCTCTTCTCCATTTCCTCCAAAGGCTGGTGAGCCTTCTGCATCTCGTGGATGGCATCCTTAAGCGACGCCGGATCAACCCCTTCGGCCAATTTGACGAAAGCGACGTACCTGTCGTTGCCGACCCAGTTGGAGAGGCTCCACTTGCTCATCGCCTCGATGGAAAGGATGACATCGGCGTGGATCGATCCGTTCTTAGGGAAGTCCTCATAGACTCCGCAGACAGTCAGCTTCAGATTCGGATTGTCCTCGTTGGCGATCTGCTTGCCGACAGCCGCTCCGACTCCACCAAGTTTCTCGGCGAAAGTCTTTGAGATGGCCACATCGCCGCTCCACGACCTCAACGCCTTTTCCGGCTCACCGGCGAGGAACTGGCGATTGAATATCCTGAAAAAGCAGGAATCCGCTAAAAGGTGCTCGGCCGCCACCTTGCTTCCATCGTCATCGATGATGAAATTCTCGCTGTTGAATATGCTGGTGAACCTTGTGGCCTCCAGCACTCCCGGCACCTCGGCCTTGAATCCCGGTGCTATGGCTCCGCTGACCTGACCGAAATCCTTGTCCTCACCTTGCATAACGGCGCCGGTGCGGATCTTATAGATCCTGTCAATGTCCTTATAGACATTGTCGTACGAAAGTTCAAAGCAGACCTTGGCGATCAGGATGACGGCTATCGCCATCCCGACTCCCAAGGACAGAACCTTGATGATCAAATCACTTTTTCTTCTCATACCCATTCCTCCACATGGAGGCTAATCTTTTATCGTTCAATATTTTGCTTGCATATCCTCCTCCCGATTCCAGCGGTGAGGACACATCATTATATTCCTAATCTTCAATCGTTTAGGCTCCACTGAATTATTACTACTCAATCCGGAAGGTTGCCGCAGCGAACCTTGGCCACCCGCGACCATAAGCGGGAGGGGCCAAGCCGTCAGGCTGGAAGGAACGGAGCGCGAAGCGCGGAGGGTTCGTCGCGACAACCATCTGGATTGGAGATATAGCACGCTATTCCTTCTTCAGTTCGATCGCCGGGTTGGTGCGGGCGGCGCGGACAGCCTGCCAGAGGACGGCAAGGGCGGCAATGACGGCGGTGAACAGACCTGCCACCGCGAATATCCACCAATGGAGACCGATGCGGTAGGAATAGCCGTTCAACCAAGTGTGCATCAGGTACCACGCCACCGGGACGGCGATGACGAACGCCACACCGATCATCTTCATGAACTCAGCCACAAGACCCCACAGGACAGAGTTATAGTCAGCTCCATAGACCTTCTTGAGAGACACAGTCCTGCGTTCCTGCTGCATGTAGTACGAACTCATCGCCACGAGACCCAGAGCCGAGACAAACAGCGAAAGGATTGTGAATATGACCATGATCTCCAACACCCTGTTCTCGGAAGCGAACACAGCCTTGATGTCATCCTCGACATAGCTGGCATCGAATAACTTATCCGGGTACAATTCGCTAAAGACCGCCTTGACCCTTGCGAAAGCCTCTTTGTGATCCGGCGTGGTCTTCACAAGAATCGTCCACGGCCACTTCCCGGCAGGATATTCATCATACTGGTAAATCAACGCAGGATGCTGCTCCTCCAGCAACGGCTTGATCTTGAAGTCGTAGTAGATTCCTCCTATCTGCCATGTGCTGTTGGACTTGGTTGTGAACTCCGTGGCGGTCTCGTCTATTTCGAGGATTCCGTAGGCATATTCATTAAGCCAATAGCAGTCAGGTGTGTGATTGTCCTGCTTCTTCCTGATGCCGAGGATGTTGAAGTAGGCGCTGTCGCCCTTCACCATCTGGAACGACGCCTCTTTTCCGCTTTCGGTGGACATAGTCCTGTTGTTGGTGTCGAACATCGGGTAGCCATCGCCGAGACCGACAGCCTCAACGCAGCTTTCCGCCTTAAGTTTGTTGATGAGCGGAGCCAATTCGCCCGCGCGGCCATATTCATTGCTGATGGTGATCTGATCCTCAGTGTTATAGCCCATCGGAGCGTTGATCATGGAGCGGATCTGAAAGTACATCGTGAAAGCGGTCACGAGCATCACGACCGTGATGACATTCTGAATCACAATGATGACCTTGCTGTAAAGGGTCTTTGTCTTGAGTCTGAGCGTTCCTCGGACAATCTCGATCGGCTCGGCCTTCTGGATGATAAGCGCGGGAACTATGCCGGCGATGACCCCTACCAAAACCGTGAACAGGACGCAGACAAGCACGCTCACCGGAGAGATTGCCTTGAAGATAGAGATGTCATAGTTCAACACCTTCGAAGCCGCCGGGGAAATGGCCTCGCCAAGCAGGACGGCGATGACCATAGCGGCCGCGCAGATTATGGTGCTCTCGACAATCATCTTCATGAATATGCCGCCTTTCGTCGCCCCGATGAGCCTTCTGGTGGCCATCTCCTTGGCACGGAAGCCGGAGAGAGCCGTGGTCATATTCACATAGTTCAGGATGGCGAACAGAAGCAGCAGGAAGCACATTCCGGCAAGCAGCATCACTGTCGTCTTGTTGCCAAGACGCAGACTGTCATTATAGTCCTCATTGCCGTCCGACAGGAAATAGACATCACGTAAAGGAATGATTCTCACGTCATTATCACCTCCGCCGTAGTCTGACATATATCTCCAGAAATTCTCCCGGCACCATTTAAGAATATCATCGTGTCTGGCCGGAAGATCGGCGTTCGGATAAGCCATCACAAAGCAGGTGGATGATCCGGCGTTGGACATCCGCTCGTCATTCGCCAGATTGGTGATGGTCATGATCTCTCCGCGCAGGAATATGTCGCACGGTCTGATGATGGAGTTCTCAATGTCCTTGAACACACCTGAGACTGTCAGGTTGCTTACCGTTGAGTCAGCGCCGTCGAAACGGATCTCACGTCCAACCGGATCCCTGTCCCCGAACTGAGCCTTGGCGAAAGACTCACTGATCAGGACTCCGCTTATCGAGGCCTTCCACTCACTGAAGTCGCCCTCCACGAGAGGGAAACTGAACATATCGAAAAACGACGAGTCAGCGTAAGAAGTCCTGGCGTTCACGATGTTGCCGTCGATCTTGTACTCCTGCAATCCGTCAGTGGAATATGACGCAGACCTCTCGATCTCAGGGAAGTTCGCCTTCATGTGGCGGGACAGCCAGTAAGCGGACGAAAGGGTCTCTTTCTGTGCGATGACGTAGATCCTGTCGGCGTTCTTTTGGAACGAGTCAGTGCTCAGCTGACTGGTGACGTACACGGCCAGAAGCAGGACAAACGCCATCGAGAGGCTGAGTCCCAGAAGGTTGACCGCGCTGTAAAGTTTGTTGCGCTTCAAGAAATTAATGAAACTGCTCATAAATCATAAATCCCCATTCACGGCCTCGTGGAGGCCAACTTTTTGTTTTTCAGTCTTTTATACATATATCCTCCCCACCATTAAAGGCAATAGGATATTCAAGCATATTCCTAATATCCAATCACTTATCCTCCACGGATTTTTACCCGTTTTTGTTTTGGGAATCCCCTCCAGAAGGTTGCCACGACAAACCCTCCGCGCTTCGCGCTCCGTCTCAGGAGGACGGGGGAGACTGTCTTAAAAGTAAAAGTACTCCCAGTGAGGATAGAGAATTCGTTGCCGCCCCTGTAGTGGGGTACAGACTTTTCAACTCTCGCCGAGACTTTTCAGACAGTCTGGGGGAGACTGTCTTAAAAGTAAAAGAACCCCCAGTGAGGATTGAGAATTCGTTGTCGCCCCTGTATAGGGGTACAGACTTTTCTACTCTCGCCGAGACTTTTAAGACAGTCTGGGGGGGGCGATGAAGAGCTTTGTTGGAGGTTGCCCCACGACAAAACCTCCGCGCTTCGCGCTCCGTTCCTCCCAGCCTGCGGCTGGATCCCTCCCGCTTATGGCCGCGGGTGGCCAAGGTCCGCTGTGGCAACCTTCCGCCAATAATATCTTAAACGTGAGGGGCGGCGCTTATGGGTGGTATAATTACATTATCTACTGTCAAGTCCGTAGTGACGATTCATCAGCTCTCGTCAAGTAATCAGCCGTCCCTCACGAGCAAGATTCAACGCTAAAGCTCGTTCTTCACGTCGGAGACGATCTGGCCGTCGAACAGGTCGATGGTGCGCTGTGCCACGGCGGCGTCTCTCTGGGAGTGGGTCACCATAACGATGGTCGTGCCTTCCTTGTTGAGCTCGCTGAGGAGATCCATGACCTCCTTACCGTTCTTGGAGTCCAGGTTACCTGTAGGCTCATCGGCGAGGATCAGTTTCGGACCTGCGACCACGGCACGGGCGATGGCCACTCTCTGCTGCTGACCTCCGGAAAGCTGCTGAGGGAAGTGCTGGGCTCTGTGGCTGATGGCCATTCTCTTCATAATCTCGGTGACCTTCTGCTTACGCTCGGCCGCGGAGATGTTCAGGTACCTCAACGGAAGCTCGATGTTCTCATAGACATTCAGTTCGTCGATCAGGTTGAAGCTCTGGAACACGAATCCGATGTTACCCTTACGGAACTTGGTGCGCTCCTTCTCCTTAAGCTTGCTGACCTCTGTGCCGAGAAGCTCGTAGGAGCCGGAGGTCGGATTGTCCAGAAGACCCAGGATGTTCAGAAGCGTTGACTTACCGCAACCTGAAGGCCCCATGATGGCGACGAACTCACCGTCGGCGATTTCAAATGACACCCCGTTGAGGGCTGTTGTCTCGATCTCCTCTGTTCTGAAGACCTTGGACAGATTTGTGACTTTAATCATGGCTTTGAAAAATTTTATTTGTTATTGTTTATATCCCTTGTTCTTGTTTGGCGATCCTTCGATGGTCGGTGAGTTTGTCGAACCACAGGCTCAGGAACCGCACAGACATATTCATTAATCATTTAGAAGACAAGCACATCGCTGTCGCCGTAGTTGTCGTAGGAGGAGGTGATGACCTTCTCGCCAGGCTCCAGCCCTTCAAGCACCTCATAGAACTGAGGGTTCTGACGACCGATGCGGATCTCGCGCTTGACAGCCTTGCCTCCATCCTTGCTGACCACATAGATCCACTTGCCTCCCGTCTTCTGGTAGAATGTCCCGCGAGGGATGAGGACCGCCCGCTCCGGCTGACCGAGCTGAAGGTTCAAGTAATATGTCTGGCCGGTCCTGATGTTGTCGGGCTGCTGGCCCTCGAACTTGAAGTCCGCCTGGAACTTGCCGTCACGCACCTCCGGATAGACCTTGCGCACCTGCGCGTCGTACTTCTCGCTCTGACGCTCAAATGTGGCGTCGAGGCCCGGAACCACACGGTCAATGTAGTGTTCATCTATCTTAGCCTCAATCTTGTAGCTACCCTCGGAGTTGATCTGGCCGATCTTGGTGCCGGCACCGATGTACTGGCCAAGGTTCGCATCCAGAAGTCCGAGAACCCCGTCGATCGGAGCCTTGATCGTAAGGCTCTCCTTGCGGCGGCGTATGAGCTGCATGTTCATCTTCATGTTGTCAAGACTCTCGCGCAGACTCAGGAGTTGGGTCGAACGGTAGAGACTGTCCTGCTCCATGCTCTTGAGAGTCAGGTCAAGGTTCTGCTGCGAAAGCTCATAATCCTCCTGGGCCTTGAGGTAATCCTCCTTTGAGATGAGTTTCTCCTTGTAAAGCTGCTGGTTCTGCTCGAATGCCCTCTTGTTACGCCTGGCCTCGGAGGCGTAGCGGAGACGGTTCTGCTCATGGGAGAGTTTCTGCTGCTCCATCGAGATCATCGTGTTACGAAGGATGTTCTCCTTTTCCGCAAGCTCGGCCTCGGCGTTAAGTATCTGAAGGTCAAGGTTATCATTGGACAGCACAAGAATCGGTTCCCCGGCCTTGACGGTGGAGCCTTCCTCGACGATGATCTTCTGGACGGTACCGCCTTCGAGCGGGCTGATCTGGATTGTGACCATTGGCTGTACCTGACCGCTCACACGGATATAGTCGTTGAACTGTCCGTCAGTCACCTGGCTGACCGTGATCGTGTCCTTGTCAACCCTGAGGGTCTTGGAATTGTCTCTGAACACGAGGTAGAGCACGAACACTACCACGATGGCTCCAAGCCAGTAAGGCATCGCCTTTTTTGTGAAGGCTGATCTCCAGCCTTTCTTCTTTTCGATTATCTTGTCCATAATTGTTGTTATTTCCGTTTGCTTTAATTCGTCTTTAGCGGCTCTTCGACACACTCGGCGACCGTGATGTTTTTGTCCTTTCGGCGCTTCAACGGTTGGCAAGCCTGCCGAACAACGGCGACCGACGCTGTCATATTCATTGATTGATGTAATCCACTCCGTTATAGTAGTTGACCACGCTGCGCTTGATGAAGTAGGTCAGGAGCGAGTTGAGCCGCTGGGCGTTCGCCTCAAGGTAGTTGTTCGATGCGGTCTGGAACTCGATCGGAGAGATTAACCCCTGCTCCAACTTTTTCATATTCAATGAATATGCTTCCTCCTGCACATCGGATTTTCTCTGCGCCTGAATATAGGCGGCCGACGCTCCGTCGCGATCCTGGACAGCCCTGCGCACCTCGGCGGAGATGTCCCTCATCTTCTGGTCGTACTCGGCTGAAGCCTTGGCGACCGCGTTCTTCTTTCTTGCGATGTTGCTGTGGCGCTGGAGTCCAGAGAAGATAGGAATATTCAGGGACAGCTGGACATATTCACCTCCGTTGTTCTTGAACTGGGTCTTGAACGGGTCGGATGTCGAACCGCTGCCAGGGTAGGTGAAGTAAGTCGTGGACCATCCTGCGTAGGCGTTCAGCGAAGGGAGAAGCTGCCATCTGGCTGTGCTGAGCTCACGCTTGGCGTTCAGGAGGTTATAGCGTGCCACCCGGGCGGCCGGGTTGTTCGTCTGCGCGAAGTCAACCATATCCTCCAGAGCCAAGGAATCGGTCAGTATTCTTTCGTCGTCAAGGGCCACTGGGAGTTCCGTGTCGATGACAAGTTCGTGATCCTCAGACCAGAACATCACGTCCTCAAGGGTGATCCTCGCGTCGTTGAGCTTGTTGTTGGCCTCGACGAGTTGGTACTGTTTGTCGGCGAGGTTGGAATCCATCTCCACAACATCCGCGTGACCCTTCTGTCCAAGTTCCTCCTGACGGCGGGCTTTTGTGAGAGATTCCTCGGCGACCTCGACCTGAGCCTTGTAGATGTCGGCCAGCTGGCTGTAATAGAGCACGTTGCAGTAGGCTTCCATCGTGGCGAGGCAGATGTCAGCCTCAATCTGGTCTTCCTGCGAGTTGCCAAGAGCGATGGAAGTCTTGGAAATCTTCAGGTTGTTCACTGCCTTGAATCCGTTGAAGAGGGCAATGCCCGCTCCGACTCCGTAACTGTTGTGGAAGGATGTCGTGGTGACGTAAGTGTTGGTCTTAGGGTCAACCGCACGTCCGAAGTTATAGTAGGCGGAGCTGCTTCCGCTGATCTCAGGGGTGAAAGCATCGAAGATGGCGTCCCTTCTGGCAAGGCGGGCGTCATTGTTGGCCGCCTGCTGGATCCTCACCTTCGTGCTGTTGCTGACCGCATACTCCATGCAATCCTTCAGCGTCATCGGACAAGGAAGCGACTCCTGTGCAAAAAGCGGAACCGCGGCCATCATCGTCAATGTTATGAATATTGTCTTTTTCATGTTCCTTTTATCTTTTCGGTAAAAGGAACAAGCATCAGGCGTGCCAAAATACACAATTAATTAGTTATGAATATTTTAGCGATTCTAGCGATTTGGGAAAGTGTAAAGAAATTTAACACTGGGTGTAAAGAACCTTTACACTTTTCTCCGGTCACTGAGATTGTCAAGCAACCGTTTGGCCTTCCCTGAGAATGGTTATGCCTAGAAAGAACCGTGGCTATTGAATCTACTTTGACACCTACAACGTGCGGCGACAAGACTACCACACATTACCCCTCCGCAAGAATCTGTTTGGCGGCGAAGGAGAGGGCTTCGTAGAAATCCTCGCCAAAGACTGTGATCAACGGATCGCGGAGGAACTCATAGACATGGATGCCCTCGCTGCGGCCTTTATCGTAGGCGTCCTTGCAGATTCCCCAACGATGGAGGTTCAGGGCCTGACCACCGCCGGTTAGTTTGGTGACGCGGATCGGGTACAGCCAGCAGGACTGCGGCTTGCGGAACTTGCACGTGCCTTGAAAGAAGCATCTCTCGATGGAGCAAAAGCAGTTGCCATTCTCATCGAATGTGGTGTAGGCACATTCCTCGGTCTGATCCACGACCGGAGTCACGATGTCCCCGTCACGGTCGATTGAGAAAAAGCCTTCCTTGTCAATCTGCGCGCGGCCCCGCGGCCTCATAAGTTTTGAATATACGGGGTAGTTCTCCTCAAGAGGCTCCAGCTCGGACTCCTCAAGGGGAGCGCCACTGTCACCTATGATGCAGCAACAGCCCTTGCAGACGGCGTAGTCGCAGGCGAAATATTCAGTGACGACATCCTCCGACACAAGGATGTCGCCGATTTGGATGATGGTTCCGAACCTATTGTTTGACGACATATTCAATTCTCATTCCTTCGGACAGAGTGCCGAAGATTTCCTTTACCTTGTCGGCAGAGACGCTGCCGATCCTGTTGTTGTAGCCGGTCAGCACGTCCTTCCCTGCGGAATATCGCATCAGAATGGCGTCGATGTAATTGTCCGTGTCCAACAGATACGTGGAGTAGTTGTTGGCCAGCAAGGACTTGCACGATGCGAGCTCGGCCGCGTCAACCGGCTGCGAAAGTACTGTCTCGATCGTTTTCCTTGCGGCGACAAGGGTCCTCATCGGTTGGTCGGACCCGCTTTTCACTCCATAAGGGAGACCGGACTCGGCGACGGGAGAGCAAGTGAAGATCAGTTCCAAAGCCTCCTGCGGCCAGACGCTGAAACGATCCGACATCCTCACACTGAAGCCATGCTCGGCCATCACGCCGGTCAACCTGCGCTGGAGAGCCAGACCCGCGACCTTGAAAGCCATGTAGTTCTCCGTCGTGAAAGGCTCGGCACAGGCCAAAGCGATGCTGACGCTGACCGGAGAGCCTGTCTTTGAATATGTTGTCGCTCCGGTTCGCATCTTGTACGGAACGAACTGACGGACAGTCGAAGACTTGCTGACCCGGAATCCTCCAAGGTACTGGCACAGAATCTTCTGAACCGACTCGGGCGGCATGTCCCCCACGATCACCAGAACACCGTCATTGGCGCGGACAAACTGGCTGTCAAAGAGTTCCGATGCGTCATCCATGACTGAGGCCGTTAGACCGGACGGTGTCTTGACAGAAGAATAATTGTAGTCCTGGTACATCAGACTGTCAAGATAGGCTGGTCTGAGCGACGCCAGCTCCTGCATTCTCCAGGACGTGAAAGCCGAAGCCGACGGCTTTCTGCGGTTGGCGGCGGAAAGCAAGGCCTTGAGCACAAGGGTGAACCTGTTTGACGGAGCGGAGCCGGAAAGTCTCAGATCCGAAGTAGAGACTGTACAGTCCATCTCAACACCTTCAGCCTTGAGAATCTTGTCAAAGTCGCTTCCTGGCATGCCGGCGATCTCGCAAAGGCCGAACATGTCCGAGAAGAAAGCACCCTCCCCACGCCGAAGATTCCTCACGGTGGAAAAGCCACCCTTTATCATCAATGAATAGCTGAACCGCCCCGCGGTGTTCATCTTCTTGTAAATCACCTTCATGCCATTGGAGAAAGTCCACATCTCACCTCCGGAGACAGGCTCCGCGGCGACAGACTTGATCTTGACCTTGTTCTTCTCGCTCCAAAAGGCCAATGTGTCCTTTGTACCGGCCTTCCAGTGATAGACAGGTTTTTCCAACGCCGAAACCCCTCTTCCGGCCGACTCGAACACGACCGGCCAGAACCATTCGTCATAGTCATCCGCATTGCCTGCCCATGTCACGGAAGGAGTCTCCATCCCGGAGAGCAAAGCGGAGGCATAGGCGTTGAAAAGATCCGTCTCGGCCTTCGCGGACATATTCCTGGACAAGAAGAATCTAGCCTTGGCCGCAGGAGAGGCCAGATCCGAGCCATAGAGATAGGCCGAAACGCATTGGCGCACGATCGCATCGTTGGTGGAAGCCTTGAGACAGCCGTTCAGGACGGAGTTGCGGGCGACCTTATATTCCTCAATCCCGATCCCTTTGGAACAGATTTCCGACAGGATGGAGGCAACAGCCAACGAAGCCGGCATCAACTGATTGCGAGAGGTCAGCACACTCACGAGGAAACGCTCGTCACCTGCGCTTGCGGCACTTCCGAAGTACTCGACGTCCAATGATTTGACAGGAATATTCCCGGACAGGAACGTCTCCCTCAGACGGTTTGAGACAACCTCGCGCAACGCGTTCGAGAAAAGCTCCGAGATGAACGGCTGGATGGTGTTCATCTGGTCGCCAGGGGTCCTCGGCGAGCGGAATTCCACCGTCACGGAAGAACGTTCGGACGGGATGAATGAATATTCAGCCTCGCTCAAAGGCTTCCATACATATTCCTTTTTCTTATAGACAGGGTTGCGTGAAGGCACCATCAACGAGAAGACGTTCATCTTTTCGATGATGGCGGAAGGGTTGATGTCGCCCGCGATGATGACCGCATGCTGGTACGGACGGGCGGCGACGAGGTCGAACATCATCAGAAGGGTGGTGTCCGACGCGGCCTGGTCAAAGAGCGGCACATCGTCGAATCTGAATATGGTGGCTTCATCACTGTAAGAAATGTAGCCTTCCTGACGGCATCCTATCCCCTTCCGGGACAGAAACCTGTAAGGAATCGTCTTGTTGAAATGTGGCAGTGACGACAGCTCTTTTCTGGCGGCCAGTGTGTCGCACGTCCCTTTGCGGACAAGGGCGAAATCGGCGACTCCCTTCATCGAAGGATTGGTCACCAGATAGTAGGATATTCCGTTGGTGAGACTGCCCATCGTGACGGCCGCGTCCTTCTGGAGAACGGGCAGATCCTGCGCTGGCATCATTATTGAGAGTCCAAGCAGCACAGAACACAAGACTGATTTGATAAAGTAACGCATTACTGACACCTCCCGTTTAGGCAAAAATAGCCAATAATGTGCAATTGACACAAATTTTTATTACATTTGTGGTTATTGCTTGTTGAAGAAATATAGTTAAACATAATTTTTATAACGATGAAAAAGATTATTCTTGCAATCGCGGCCGCGTTTATGGCCGCCGGAATGGCTTCCGCACAGGACATGGCCCAGGCTACAGAACTCTACAATAATGGAGCCACAGCCATCTCTATGAAGAACTGGACAGAGGCGCTTGACTACTTCCAGAAGGCTCTCGAAATGGGTAAGACCATAGGTGCTGACGCCGATGAGCTTGTGGCAAACTGCAAGAACGCCATCCCGGGAGTATCCCTTGAGATCGCGAAGGATCTGATCAAGGATGAAAAGTACGATGAGGCCGCAGCCAAACTCGACGAGGTAGCGAAGATCGCCACTGAATATGAGAACGCCGAGGTTGCCGAGAAGGCCAACGAACTCGTTCCTCAGATGTGGATGCAGAAGGGTGTCAACGCCCTCAAGATTAAGGATTTCGCCACCGCCGCCGATGGTTTCGCGAAGTCTTACGCCGCCGACACCACCGCCGGAAAGACAGCCCTCTACCTCGGACAGGCTCTCGGAGCCCAGGGCAAGACCGAAGAGGCCATCGAGGCTTTCAGGCATGCCGCATGGAACGGCGAGGAGGCCGAGGCCAAGGAGCAGGTTTCCAACATCTATGTAAGGCAGGCCAACGCCGCCCTTAAGGGCCAGAAGTTCGCTGACGCCGTGAAGGCCGCCGAGAAGGCCAACAGTTATGTCGAGAACGCCACAGCTTACCTCATCGCAGGGCAGAGCTCACAGAAACTCAGCAAGAACGCCGACGCCATCAAGTACTTCGAGAAGTATCTTGAGATGAAACCGGACGCGAAGAACGCTCCGGCCATCACTTTCACCGTGGCCGCCCTCTATCAGGGCGCGAAGAACAACGCCAAGGCTCTCGAGTTCTACAAGAAGGTTCAGGACGATCCTAAGTTCGGCGCCCAGGCCAAGCAGATGATCGCTTCCCTCAGCAAGTAACCAATGAAGTTCCTCGAGCTTCTTGCTCCGGCAAGGAATATGGACATCGGCATCGCGGCAATTGACTGCGGTGCCGATGCCGTGTATATCGCAGGGCCTGCGTTCGGGGCTCGCCAAGCCGCAGGAAACTCAATGGAGGACATCCGGAGGCTCACTGAATATGCCCACAGATTCGGTGTGCGCATATTCATGACACTAAACACGATTCTCTTTGATAATGAGATCTCCGAGGCTGAAAGGCTGATTGCCGAGGCTAAGGCTGCGGGAGTGGACGCCATCATCGCCCAGGATCTCGCTGTCTGGAGACTGACAGACCTGCCGGTCCACGCTTCCACTCAATGTGCGATAAGGACTCCGGAGAAAGCTATGCTTTACGAGAGCATCGGAGCCTCGCGGATTGTTCTCGAAAGGGAGATGTCCTTGGAACAGATCAAGGCCGTGCGGGACGCGGTGGACTGCGAGCTGGAGTTTTTTGTGCACGGAGCCCTCTGCGTCTGCTACAGCGGACAGTGCTACATGTCCGAACGGATTGCCGGGCGGAGCGCCAACCGTGGGGAATGCATCCAGGCTTGCCGGTCACTCTACGACCTTGTGGACGAGGCCGGGAACGTTCTTGTGCGAAACAAAGCCTTGCTGTCACTCAAGGACTACAACCTCAAAGACAGGCTGGCGGATCTTGCGGAAGCGGGAATATGTTCGTTCAAGATCGAGGGACGGTTGAAGAACATCTCCTACGTGCGGAATGTCGTGAGGGCATATTCATCGGCATTGGACGAGTTGGTCGCAGCGAATCCGGGAAAATACCGCAGGGCCTCGTTCGGAAGGTCGGAAGGCGGTTTCACACCTGACTTGAACAAGACTTTCAACAGGGGCTACACACAGTTGTTGCTGGACGGGAAACGGTCGGGAAACTGGTCTTCGATGGATGCGCCGAAATCGGTCGGAGAGGAAATCGGGACTGTGGTTTACATCACACCATCCGGTCCGGCACGCCAGACGCTTTCAACCGGAAAGAAGATGGCCTTTCTGACCGGCAAGAGGCCAGACAACGAGAATGTCACGATAACCGTGCGGCAGAAAAATCCGGCCGACCGGCTTCAGAACGGGGACGGGTTCTCGTTCATTGCCAAAGGCAGTGGGGAGATTGTCGGTTTCCGTGGCGATGTCTGCCAAGGGAACCGGATAACGTGCAGGAATGTCCCGGGACTCCATCCCGGCGCGAAACTGTACCGCAATCACAGCAGTGCATTCGAGAAGGAACTGAACTCTGACCTGCCGGTCAGAAGGATTTCTGTGTCGGTGGATATTTCAGTCATTGTGGTTCCGGTCACTACGACAGGATCAGTGACCGAATGGTGCCGCTCAGTGACAGAAAATATTGGCCCCGTGACCGATGACTCTTGCCCAGTGACCGAAAAGGGCCGGTCTCCGAGCCAGTCGAAGCGACTGTGCAAGCAGACATATTCACTGAAAATCAATGCGGTGAGCCAGGACGGGCGGAGTATTGTGCTGGAACGTGAGGCCGGAGACAGCACGGCGGAGAACGCGAAAAGGATGCGAGAAATGTTCGTGGCACAAATCTCAAAGGACACGGGAATATATTCATTCACACTCAGTTCGCTTAACGTGGAAACTCCTGACGGCTCGCTGCCATTCCTTCCGGCCTCAGCGCTGAACGCGATCAGGCGCGACCTCGCCGCCGCCCTCGACAAAATGCCTTGCAGAGCGATTCCTCCGCCCACAGGCAAAACTGCCGACAATCCGGGAATCTCCAATGCCCTTAACACTCCAAATAACGCCGAATCCCCATCCGGATGTCAAGACCGTCGGCAAGACCAGAAGCCGATTCTATCTAAAATCCCGGATATTCAAGAACCGGCATCGGACGGCATCCATGTTTCGTACAAAGCCAACATCGCCAACCATGTCGCCCGCGAAACCTATCAGGTCCTGGGTGCGACCCAAACCGATGAGGCTTTCGAAATCTCGCACCTTCCCGGCACCGAACTGATGCGCACCAAATACTGCATCCGCCACGAACTCGGCCTCTGCCCGGTTCATCGGGAAACCGGCAGGCATCAAGGCAAGGCAAACTTCGCGACCGGCTCATCCAAGTTGGCCACAACCACCCCGTCAGGGTACCTTTATCTTATCAACAACGGCAAACGCTACCATCTCTCATTCGACTGCGCCAACTGTGAGATGGTTGTCCGGGTTAACGATTAATTGTGTAAATTTACCACCGCAACCACTGCTTTTCGGGAATATTCCGAGGCACTAAAACAGATTTGATCATGAGTCTCTTTAAGAAAGGAGTGTTGTCTCTCCTTATTCTGGTTTTGTCCGCCTTGCCATCCCAAGGCAACGAGGTGATGTTCTCTCCGGTGATACGGAACTTCACGCCATCCGACTACCATGGCGGCAGACAGAACTGGTCAGTCTCACAATCAGCATCCGGGTTGATCTATGTGGGTAACAACCAATATCTTCTGGAATATGACGGACATTCATGGAACAGGTACCTTATGCCTAATAAAGGTATCGTCAGATCGGTTCTTGCGGATCCTGACGGAAAAATCTACTGTGGCTCCTCTCAAGAATTCGGTTATTTCGTGAAATCAGGAAACTCTCTGATTTTCCGTTCGCTCAGTGACGGACTGAAGGAGATGAATATCCTGATTATAACATAACGGAACAGCACCGCTTTGGGCATTGGCATCTCCCACAAAAATCACTTATCGCGGTTTCGCGTCCCAGCAGAACCTCCGTATTCCAAGAGCGTGATTTCGCTTAAAAGGCGCTCGCGAAGAAACAATCATCCCTCTAAAAGCGTAAAAGAGGCTGAATGTCGCTTGTAGGAGAACATGATGAAGGCTTGCAATTTTCTCCTCGAAAAATGAGGATGGCAATCTCCTTGAGATAACGCATTAAGGAACATGAAAATAATAAGTTGCTTCAGATTAAGAGAAGATTTTCGAGGATAGATGTCTTTTTGAAGAAGGAGTGTGCCGATGGCACATGAATGATGAGAAAAGACATATAGACCGAAAAGACAATCAAAGATTACCAAGTTATTTTTAAGGATTACTAAAATGGCAAGCCCTTGCCTGCTAGCGAAAATTCATTGTATAATCACATTCTATATAATAGCCCATGTTTATTACCAGAATAAGGAACAGCAACAATATCAATCATACGTTGATATCATACAGTGTTACACTTTTGAAAATATTTCGGGTTAAAATCATTACAATATGAAAGTCATTTTCATAAATATATTCCAAGTGTGTACATGGTAGAATATCAATTCATGGGCTACAAGTGCGTACCCGGCATATTATTCAGGTTGAAATTCCGCTTACATATTATAACGTATTTGATTTTTTTTGTAAATTTCGAGCCTCAAAAAACCAAAGTTGTGCGAGCAGAAGGGTATAGAAATCGAGAGTGAATACCTTAAAAAACTTTCGCTATTTTCCTAATATTCAATCAATTAAATTTCATCGAGCTCACGTTGATTTAGCATTATTTTCGTAGATAACAAACACCCGTGAGGATGGCTCCAACAAGAATCCTAAACACATTCGTGAGAGTCCAATTATTCCCTACACAAGCGTGTTATTATCATAAAATGATTATTATTAAATGATAAAATGTTATATTTGCAGTGTAAATCATTGTGAATATGAAAAATCCCTTCATTACGACTGGCTATGCCGGATCCAAATATTTTTGCGACAGGATCAAAGATACGAAGGATGTGGTGGAGTTGTTGACCAATGGCAACAACATCGCTCTGATCTCCCCGAGACGTTATGGGAAAACAGACCTTATCCGGCACTGCTTCGCGCAAAAGGAAGTAAGGGATAACTATCTCACTTTCATCATAGATGTGTATTCAACAAGATCGTTGGCTGAAATGGCCGACAAGATGGGGAAAAATATTCTTGAACAATTAAAGCCCAAAGGAGAGAAAGCGTGGGGAAAGTTTATCGGAGCCCTGACTTCACTTAAGGCAGGGATATCCTACGATGCTGCCGGTATCCCTTCTTGGAGTGTTGAGATTGGAGACATCAAGAATCCGGCTGTCACTCTTGATGAAATATTCAAGTACATTCAGAATTCCGACAAGCCTTGCCTGGTGGCTATAGATGAGTTCCAACAGATTCTGAAATATGACGAAAAGAATGTTGAAGCTACTATCAGAACATACGTCCAGTACTGCACCAACGCAAATTTTATTTTTTCAGGTTCGCAAAGAGAGATGATGGGGGCTATGTTCACGTCATCCGCAAGACCATTCTACCAAAGCGCCACCATCATTAACCTTCCGCGAATTGAGGAGATGGAATATTCAAAATTCTGTGATAGATTATTTGAAGAATATGGAAAACATCTGGATGAAGATGTTGTCTCTGCCCTGTACGATGAGTTTGACGGTACCACTTTCTACCTTCAAAAGATCATGAATGTTCTCTTTATGAGAACCAAAGAAGGAGGAAAATGCCACATGGACTGCCTAGCTGAGGCAATCAACTATGTTATCGACTTCAGTTCAGAGACTTACGAAGATTTGATCTATCAGTTACCGGAGAAACAGAAACAGGTTTTGCTCGCCATTTCAAGAGAGCGCAAGGCACAGAACATCACTTCATCGGCCTTTGTCCGGAAATATTCACTCACATCGGCCAGTTCCGTCAATTCCGCTGTCAAAGGGTTGCTTGACAAAGGATTGCTCACGCACAACCGTGGTGTCTATCAAGTCTATGACCTCTTTCTGGATGTATGGATCCGGGAACGATATCTGAAATAAAGGAACAAGCGGAGTATCAGATCAGTTCGCGGATGATCTCATCGGAGGTGAAGAGATGGGATTCGGGGATGCGGATGCTGCCGTCTTGCTTCTCAAGGGCACCTTCACTCAAAAGGGAATGAATGACCGCGCGGTCGGCCAATGAATATAGTTCCGCGGCTTCCAAGCCTTTGTCAGTGCGGAGGGGGAGCATGATCCTCTCCACTCTGATGTCCTCGGGCGAAAGGGTCTCGGAGGTTCTTGAATATGTCGCCGGGGAACCGTCCGGACTTCTGTGCGGGAGTTCCTGGCTGTTCCAGGAGCGGGTGTCGCCGGTCAAGGAATGGGAGCCTGGTCCGAGGCCGATGTAGGGGACACGGCTCCAGTAGGCGCTGTTGTGGACGGCCTCGAAGCCGGGCCTGGCGAAGTTGGAGATCTCGTAATGATGGTAGCCTGCCTGTCTTAATGTCTGACACAGAACGTCATACTGATGACGGCACTGTTCATCGGAAGCCTCTACGTAGCGTTCGTCCGCAACCATCTTGGCAAGGGCGCTTCCCTCCTCTATTGACAGTTGGTAGGCGGAAATGTGCTCAGGATCAAGTTTCAATGCCTTTTCAATCGTGTCTTTCCAGACCTCATCCGTCAGTTGGGACAAGCCGAAGATCAGATCTATGCTGATGTTCCGTACTCCGCACTCGCGAAGGATTCGGAAGGCTTCAAAGGCACGAGACGCGTCATGGCGGCGGTTCATCCAGCGGAGGATTCCGTCGTCGAAGGACTGGATGCCCATGCTGATCCGGTTCACGCCAAGGGCAAGGAGTCCATGGACATATTCATGCCCTTTTTCCACGATGTCCTCAGGGTTCACTTCTACGGTGAACTCATCGAACGGCGGTGTCGGGACGGTCTCTTCGACAGACCCGGTGACCGGGGGTAGCGGCTCTGCGACAGGATAGGCAGATTCTGGCAAACAACAATCAGACTGCTGTGACCCGGGAACCGAACGGAGTGGTCGCTGAGCCTGCCGAATCGCACCGGACGATGCAACAGCCTCGACGATTCTGGATAAAACATCAAGAGGAAGCACCGATGGGGTGCCTCCTCCTATGTAAAGGGTGTTGACCGCATCATGGGCGGACATATTCATTGAAAGTTCCTCCTGACGGTCACGGATTTCCGCGATGACGGCGTCCGCATATTCATTGAACGCCCGAGTGCTCCGGCATATTTCCGAATAGAAGTCGCAGTAGGTGCAGAAACTGCCGCAGAAAGGAACGTGGAGGTAGATCACGGGACTACCTAAGCAAGAGTTCCGTCTTGCCGAGGAACGCCTGGGAGGTGTAGGCCTCAACCGTGTATATTCCTGACTGATAGGAAGGAATGTCGTTGAGGTAGATGCTCAGGTCAACCTCCTTGCCCTCATAGTCCACCTCACGGGAAGCGGAGGCGACCATGGTCTGACCGTTGAAAGTGAACGAGGTCTGGCTGCTGTTGGTGAGCAGGATTCCGTCAGGATCCTTGACGCGCAGATATACTCTCACCGGTCCCTTCGGAGCCAGATCGTTCTCAACAAGACTCAGGGAGGCAAGGAGCCTTACGACCCTGCTGCTGCGGTCGGTGACCTTGTCGGAGCCATTGTAGGCGGCGACGCTCAAGCCTCTGGATTTGATCACGGAGCCTGCGGCGACCTGACCGGAAAGATTCTCGACCTGTCCCTTGAGGTCCGCATTCTCGGCACGGCTCTCGGCTGCCTCGCGACGCGCGGCGGCGGCATCGGCTGTCAGCTTGTGGTTCAATGTGTTGAGAGAATCTATCTGCACAATGTAGCTCTTCATGATGCTGCGCAGGGTTCCGAGTTCCTTCTCGTACTGACGCATCTTGCGACGATTCGTGGCTTCGGTCTTCTGAATCCTCTCTATCAACTGGTTAACCTCTTCCTTAGAGGAATCCAGCTGGCTGTTGATTGATGCGTAGTCGGACGAAAGGTTGTCATAATCACCCTTCAAGGCGATCATCTGCTGGGTAAGGTCCTCCTTCTCGGCGTTGAGGTCCTTGACAAGGCTGGACTTCGAGAACCAAATGTAAGCAAGTCCCGCGGCGAGCAGCACCGCCACCGCCACAAGAATCCACATCACTTTCTTGAGGCTTTCATTCTTTTTTTCCTGCTCTTCGCGCTCACGGCGCTCCTGGATAGGATCTATTTCTGCCATAGTCTTTCGATTTAATGATTAATGACACAAAAATAACAAAACTATTTCATATCTTTGTTTGGATAGCAAAAATCGGACTATTATGAGATATTTTGTAAGAGCGGTCAAATACTTTTTCTATTTCACCATTCTTTTCGTGGTCATCATGGCCGCGCTTGTGTTCGTCGGAGTCGTCAAGGCTGATGTCAGCCTGATGTTCAGGGACGGCTACAAGTCCCTGTGGCAGATAGCCTTGCTGTTCGCTTTCGTCTCGGCGTTCTATCCAAGATTCGGCTTCATCAAAAGGTCTGTCTTGTTAAAAGGTGAATATTCCGACCTCCGTGGCGGGATTATTGAATATATGGAGACGCGCGGCTACCGTCTCGAAAGCGAGGAGGGCGAGAACATGACTTTCCGTCTGCGCTCAAAGTTCAGCGCCCTGTTCAAGATGTTCGAGGACAGGATCACGATGACCCGCGAGCTTGGCGGCTTCGAGGTGGAAGGACTCACCAAGGAGGTGGTGCGGATTGTCGGCGGGCTGGAGTACAAGTTCCGCGTGCTGGACGAAGAGTAGCGCCCGACAGCTAAGCGATGAATATGTTCGATCGGTGCTGTCAGCACCATTGAGACATAGATATAAACCTCTAATATTCAAAGATTATGGCAGAAGAACTCAAGACTGTCGCGAAATTCGACAACGCGATGAGCGCCCACATCACAGCCGGCATGCTCAACGAGAACGGCATCCCTGCCGCAGTGTTCGGGGAGAACTCCTCCTACGTCTCACTGAACTATGTTGATCCTGTCGAGGTCAAGGTCAACGCCGCCGACTACGACGCCGCCATGGCCATCCTCAACTCTGATGAGAAGGCCGAATAGCCCTCGTCGAATACACTGGCCGGTTTCAGGCGGTGAAGTGCTGTTCACTGACTCTCGATAGATTGTGAAACATTGCCCTCCTTCTTGGGAGGGCAGTGTTTGTGAATATATTCATAGGCAATACATTACGCGACACGCAATGTCTTACATTGGTGTCAGATCGTGCACCATAACGTGACTATGAACGGGATGGAGAATTCGAGGACAAAGCCGTGGAAGAGGGAGATCACTGAATATTCCTTGCCGGAGGTTGCCATGATGATCGGAAGTGTGGTGTCCATTGATGTGACACCGGCGGCGGCTATCGGAGCGAGCGGGCCTCCGAATCTTGAAAGCAGCGGAGCCAGCAGAAGCGTGGCCATTTCCCTTATGATGTTGGACAACAAGGCGATGGTGCCGAGTTCGGCGCCACGGTAGCCGGTTATGAATATGCTGGAGAGGGAGTAGTAGCCGAATCCCGAACCGACGGCCAGACAGTCTGTGGCTGATCGTCCGGGCAGAATCAGGGCGGCCACAAGGGCCCCGGCAAATGTACCGAACAAGGTTCCGGCCGGGAGCAATGCCATGCGCACATCAAGGGACTTGAATCTGGAGACAATATTCCTGTCGCTTCCCACCCCTATCCCCACGAAGAAGAGCAGGGCGCACAAGGCATAGAATGTCAGATCCCCTTCGACAAGTTTCTCCGGCACAATTCCGGAGAGACCTGCGAGAATGCCGAGAACGAAGAAGCCTACTATCACAAGACTGCCTTTCATGACTTTTTCTTTTCAGATTCAACATGACGCCACAAAAGCCAGGCGAAGAAACAGCTCCCGGCCAGTGACAACACCGCGATGAGCAACGCATCCAGTCCGAGTGACGGGAGCGACGAGATTATCTTCCTGTTTCCACCTACCTCGACTCCAAGAAGAAACAGCAGAGACCAGATCAGAATAGTCGTCAGCTTGGAGACCCATCCGCAATCTCTGTTTCTCAAAAGCCATCCGGCGGCGATTCCCCCGAACAAGAATATTATAACTGTAAACATCCTACTTTTAACTTTGTTTAAGTAATCATGAGCCACTTGAAAAAGTGCCATTTGCCACTTTTTACCCCTTACAGAAGTATCTGCGAGGCACATGTTTTTCAAAAACGGCTTTTTCAAGTGGACTCGATCATTAAAAAATTCAACTTTCGCAAGTAGGCAATTACCTGCTGTAAAGTACATTATCTCACGTTCGAAGGTGATTGCCCACCCTCATCAATTCACGTTACCCCCTCCCTAAATCCCTCCCCTCGGGGGAGGGACTTGCTTTCACTGCAAGCAGTGAAGAAGAGTGGTGTTTCGCAAATGCGAAACTTGAGTTAAAAAATAACTTGAACAATTCGTATATCTTTCCGGTCTACATCTCTTTTCTCATCAGTCATGTGCCACCGGCACACTCCTTCTTCGAAAATAGATCTATCCTCGAAAATCTTCCTTAAGATGATGCAGATTATTTTTTGAAGGTTACTTAAGTAATCCGAAAATCAGATCATCAGCATTATCCGACCCTCCGCCTTGACGAAAGTGTCCGGGAAACGCATCACCACAGCATAAACCTGTGCCGAGGTCACCGGCTGTCCGTCCTTACGAACATGCAGCCGACGCCGCCTCCATGCCAACCCTTCTTGTTGCTTCCGAACACAAAGACCTCGCCGTCATTCAAAGAGGTGATCATCGCTGGAGTGATCCTCTTTGGGCAATCGGTCTCGCCATCGCCGACATAAGCTTCCTGCGAAAGCGGGCATAACGACCGCACCGTTTTCCCGTGGCTTCGAGCATATGCTATCTCCCTCGCAGTGCTTTTTCCGATGTACCCACCTGGATTGACAACGAATATCTCATCGGCCATGTCAATCTTCGCCAAATGCATCTCATCCAGCATTTCCTTCACGCCGTCATCCAAGACCTCGGCATCGCCGCTATGCCCGAACAGCCCGACCGAGATCACAATGTAACCTTTAAGGGTTAGTTCCTTCTGCACCCTTAGAAATTCTTCCTTGAACCGCGTGCTTCCGCACAGAGTGATTATTTTGTATTTTCCTTGCATATATCACAAAAAACTAAGTAACCTTCAAAAAATAACCTGCATCATCTTAAAGAATCTTTTCGGTCTAGATCTCTTTTCTCATCAGTCATGTGCCACCGGCACACTCCTTCTTCAAAAAAAGATCCATCCTCGAAAATCTTCTCTTAATCTGAAGCAACTTATTATTTTCATGTTCCTAAACATTGTCCGCCCAAACGGCAATCCGCCGGAGAAACTGGTGATATTGTCCTTTCTGTCCGGCATGATGGCTATACCCCGGACAAACACAGGAGCAAGAACCAGTCCTAATGAAACCGCCTCAATGACATCACGGGTGCAAATCATATCTTGATGCACCCGAAAAGTGCTCAGAGGATCAATCCGAGGGCATAAACGGTTTTTTCGCCCCCGACACAATAGGGAGACAATGGCCACGTCTCACCAAAGTTCCTCGGCGCCACCGTAATAGTCATAGACATCCTGATAGTCAAGGTTGAGCTGCTCCAGAATCTCCTCCGAGGAAAGGCCGGTTACAATGCTCCTTCCGCCGGAATTCAGCACCACACCATCTCCCCGTCCGCCACCATCAAACAACGACCTTCCCCGCAGACCTACCGGATGGTTCAGAACCGTATCCACCGGCCGGATGGCATATTCATAGTACCGCACCGGCCTACTCTTCATCGCTTCCACCTCCCTCAGATGCCGCTTCTCCCCAATCATCGCCACCACCGCCAACGCCACCGGCAGAAGCAGCACCGCCGCCACCGCCAACTTCTCTTTCAATGAATATGTCTCATCGGGATCCTTGAACATCTTATTATCGAACAAAATGATTAGGGATAAATTCTATAACATCGTCCCTATTAATCATCTGTAAAAGAGTCACTTCATCTTAATCTTGAAGATTAGCAAACGGTCTTCTATTCCCATGTTTATTCTTGAAATCAAGAATCAATTCCGTTTCATACTCTTTCGGTGATCCATTCGGCATTTCTTTCCAGCAAACAATCAGATCTTCGTGATCTGCCAATTGCCATATATAACGCCCGCCCTTATGGCCGATTTTTCTGCCTTCACCAAACTTCATATAAGCCGATAATCTTTTGTGTAAAGTAGTTGTTGTCATTCCAATGTAAACCACGCTTGCCCCTTCTACCCAATTGTCAGACAACTCGGTAACACTTACATTCGGATCTTCATCTTTAAAATGACCTCCAGAACCAATTGTCAGATACTCCGGCCTTTTTTTGCTTCTCCTTAGGACAATATAAACACCAGGAACTTTCGGAAAAACCGCATAATCCATACGGCATTTCTTGATTGGCCGGAACCCAACAAAACCACATTTGATCAACGACTCTTCACTATAGTCATCCGGAACATTCAGCTTTTCAAGTGTTTGTCCTATGGTCGTTCCATCTTGTTGTAATGTGGCACATTGTTGCCCATGTATAATCGACTCAAGATCATTTGGATTTGAGCGTAATTCATAATTCGGATCATATTTTATAATCCAATTCCTACAATTTGGTTGACTACTGCAATGGATTTTCCCCTTCCTGCATAAACTTCTCAACGGAGCCCCTCTTCGATCTTCCCTATCTTTCAACAAACCCTGCTTATCCAGATGTGACGCAATCTCAACAACTGTAATACTTGACCATTTGTTTTTCTTCAAATAAGATTGAATGAAATCATTGATCTTATCAATATCAGCCATAATCATATAGTTTAAATAGTTAACAATCATTTATTCCGTTCCAACGCTGCCGCCCAGATAGCGTTCATCCGGTCCTTGAGGGACTGGGGTGCGAGGATTTCGACGGAGGAGCTTCGGGAGAGAAGGGCCATCACGAAATCGTTGGTAATCTTCAGGCGGAGAGTCACTTCTACATATTCCTCGGTCTCAACGGCTACCTTTTGAGAAGAATGAATAGGAAGGGTTTTGATAAAACGGCCATCCAAAGGACTGAACCTCAAGCGGATGTCCTCAACGGGCATCTTCGGGTCATCCCATATTCCGAAGCAATCGCGGAAAAGATTCCCGGCACGGACACTCTCGTCTCGGATGAAATCCTCGTCAAGAACCTTGAAGGATTTGAACCTGCCCAACTCGAAGCACTTCAGGACTCCCTCGACCATCGCCACGAGATACCAGCGGTTCTGCGACTGCTTCAGGAAATACGGCTCGGCGAGATATTCAGCCTCCTTGCCTCCAAGCCTTGGCAATGAATATGAAAAGCGCACCTTCCGTCTTTGCTTTATCGACCTTAGGATTTTCTGAATATCAACGCTGAACATCATCCTCCTCTGCTCCGGAATGATATAGTCACGTGTCCCGGAGTCAGAGCCGACAGTACTTATAATCTCGAACTCAGAAAGTAGTTCCTTGAACCGATCGGTGTAAAAGGGGTCTCTGCCAACAATGTGATACCCTTTCCCTCTGACATTCTGAATCTCGATCCCGAACACTTCCTCAATGGTCTTGATGTTCCGCTGAAGAGTCCGCAAAGAAGAGGGGCCATTCTCAGCCATTTCGCCTGACATGGCCTCCAGCAGAGCCTCTTTGCTGACATATTCACTGATGCCGCTTAGTTTGTTCACTATCGCACTTAACAACCTGATTTGTTTAGACATATTCAGAAGTGTTTGCCGCAAATATAACAATCAAAAGCGACAGATCTTGTCGCATTGAAGAGAAATATACAACCAAGAAGCTGTTTTGAATTGTTTGAAATGTTCTTTGAGGTGAATAATCTTCTTTTTCTTCCCGCTTCTTCAGCCAGACAGCACCGCTATCCTCCTTGGAAGAAGCGGTCGAAACTGAGGTTTTTCTCTCTCAACCCAGCGCCCGAACCGAGGGCAATCGAACTTGTTCGGGTTGCCGAGGTGGGCAGCAGGGGAAGAGCTTGCTCTTAACCTTCAAACAAACAATTCAAAACAGCTTCTAAATGATGGAAGGACCCAGTTATTCAGCTGCTCTTCTTCCTAATGTTTGTAATAAAAGCAAGGTTTTGTAACAATGGTATGCTCTTGTTTGGATAATACCAAAACGGGATATGCCCTGCAGACCCAACAGGGCCTGACACTGTTCTCCTACAAGCGACATTCAGCCTAATTCACGCTTTTAGAGGGACAATTGTCACTCCACGAGCGTCTTTACGCCGAAATCCCGCTCGTAGAACACGAAGGTTCTTCGCTCTAAGCACTTTTAGGGGGAGACTGTCTTAATACCCTCTCCGAGGATTGAGAATTCGTTGTCGCCCCTGTATAGGGGGTACAGACTTTTCAACTCTCACCGAGACTTTTATCTGGAGGAGACTGTCTTAAAAGTAAAAGTACCCCCAGTGAGGATTGAAAATTCGTTGTCGCCCCTGTAGTGGGGGTACAGACTTTTCAACTCTCACCGAGACTTTTGTCTGGGGGCATGTACGCCTCTGACTTCTGAAGCCAGACCTCGCATATTCAAGAACAGGGTAAGAGCACATCGGTATATTCATGTGTCGTCTAAGGTACGCACTTATCTTGTTCATTGACAATACTATCGCCGGTCTTGCAAGGAGAGGTAATCCTTGAGCGCATCGACATATTCATTGAACGCCTCGCGGCCAGCGTCGGTCGCGCGGCAGGTGGTGCAAGGCTTTTTGCCTTTGAAGCCCTTCTCTACCGTGATGTAGCCGGCCTCGCTGAGTTTGTCTATCTGCACGCTGAGGTTCCCGGCCGTGGCGCCCGTCTGCTTTCTGATGTAGACGAAGTCCGCCTCCTCGACCCCGATGAGGATCGACATCACGGCGAGGCGGAGTTCGGAATGGAGCAGAGGATTCAGTTTTCTGAACATAGCCTACCGCCTTATGAGTTTGGCAATGGCTCCTCCGATGGTCATGATGACTCCACTGAAAAGCCATATCAGGCAGATCTGCGCACCCCCGTAGTTTGTGTAGAGGGCACCGAGCAGAACCACAAGCGCTCCGGAAGTGATGATCGGCCAACTCTTGATGACGATGCCTGTGGACAGTATCGTGAACCCGAACAAAGAGGTGATGAGGTAGGTGTCAAGCACAAAGGGGTTGACCGTGTAAGTGAGGATTGTCAGACAAACGGCAGTGATCCCAAAGGCGCACCAGATCAAGCCCACCGTCTTATGGAGATAGGTTTTCGGAGCGCAATCTTTTCTTTTTGAAATGAATATGGCTGCCGGAACTCCGATCGCCGGAATGAGGAACCACAAGTAATTCCAGATCGGATTTCCCGTCCCGTTCCACAATAGATAGATGATAGCCGAGACAAGCGTCAGTATCACACCCCAAAGGATGTAGTCAGTTCCTTGATTTTTCTCGATCGCCCGACAGTTTCTTGCCATTGTCTCGCTGATGATTTTCAGACTCTGTTCAGCGGAAAGATTGTTGTTTGTTTCCATAACATTTTGATTTACATATTTTTTGCCATTAACAGCTATGCGCTTTAACCTCAACGGCATTACAAATATAAATAAGTTTACAATATAAACCAAAATAACATCATTGAATATGACCAAAGATCAAGTGGACGTATACAGTGGGTCGCGCATCCGATTCTGCGGACAAGGCTGCAAAAAAGACTTTCCGAATTTTTGGTAACGTGCAAAAATTCGGGAAGTCCTTTTCGTTGGCGCCACCATGCAGATGGCGCTCTTATTCATCGACCGGGAATGTCGCTTCGACAAGCTCAGCGATCAGGCACGTGTCCAGTTCTATGATCAGTTCTGCAATCAAGTACGTGTCCAGGCACGTAATCAGGCATGTGTCCAGTTCTGTGACCAGTCCTGCAATCAAGCACGTGTCCAGGCATGCAATCAGGCACGCGTCCAGTTCTGTGACCAGTCCTGCAATCAAGTACGTGTCCAGGCATGCGAACAGGCATGTAATCAGGCACGCGATCAGGCATGTGTCCAGTCCGTAATCAATTAAGTGACCGAACCTGTGATCTGACCAGAGGCCAGAAGGCTCTGTGTGAAACCTTACGAGAGGCTCTTCGATGGCTGGTAAACTTTGTCGAACCTTTAGTTCTGCGACCGGTCAGTGCGACCTTACGCAAAGGTTAAGCTTCTGTCGGTGGAGGATAAGACTCTGTTTCACAACGGATTAAGCGATGGTCTTTAGTTGATATTGACTAAAGACTATCGCTTTTATAACTGATTTTCAATCACTTACGCGAGACGCTTTTCGAGACGCTCGCGGATGGCGGCGATGAAGTCGGCGGAGTTCTTTACCTGAGGGGTCACGCCTTCCATTAGGTTGGCGAGATCCTTGGTCACGATGCCGGCGTTGAGGGTGTCGAAGCAGGCGGCCTCAAGCTGGTCGGCATAGTTGACAAGCTCAGGAATGTTGTCCATCTCGCCTCTCTTGCGGAACGCACCGCTCCACGCGAAGATCGTCGCGATCGGGTTCGTGGAGGTCTCCTCGCCTTGGAGGTGCTTGTAGTAATGACGGGTCACGGTGCCGTGGGCGGCCTCGTACTCGTACTTGCCGTCAGGGCTGACAAGAACAGAGGTCATCATGGCAAGGGAACCGAAGGCCGTGGAGACCATGTCGCTCATCACGTCACCGTCGTAGTTCTTGCAGGCCCAGATGAAGCCACCCTCGCTGCGCATCACACGTGCGACCGCGTCATCAATAAGGGTGTAGAAGTACTCGATGCCGGCGGCCTCGAAAGCGTCCTTGTACTCTGCGAACACCTCCTCGAAAATCTCACGGAAACGTCCGTCGTACTTCTTGGCGATGGTGTCCTTGGTGGCGAACCAGATGCTCTGCTTGAGGTCAAGGGCGTACTTGAAGCAAGCGTGGGCGAAAGAACGGATGGAAGCGTCGGTGTTGTGCATTCCCTGGAGAACGCCGGGACCCTTGAAGGTGTGGACTATCTGCTCTTCCCTCTTGCCGCTCTCGCCTTCGAAGATGAGCTTGGCGACTCCCGGCTCCTCAACGCGGATGTCAACACTCTTGTAAACATCACCGTAGGCGTGACGGGCTATAGTGATAGGCTTCTTCCAGAACTTCACTGCCGGAGAGATGGAAGGGATGGTGATAGGTGTGCGGAACACCGTTCCGTCCAGCATCGAACGGATCGTTCCGTTCGGACTCTTCCACATCTGATGCAGGTTGTACTCGGTCATACGCTTGGCGTTAGGAGTGATGGTGGCGCACTTCACGGCAACACCGTACTTCTTGGTGGCGTTGGCGGAGTCGATTGTCACCTGATCGCCGGTTTCGTCACGATGAACGAGGCCGAGGTCATAGTATTCTGTCTTCAGATCAACAAATGGAATGATAAGCTCATCCTTAATCATCTTCCACAGGATCCTTGTCATTTCATCACCATCCATCTCTACGAGAGGAGTGACCATCTGAATTTTTTTCATAACTGAATATTAAAAATTAAAGTGTTTTACGAATATGATTACCTGGGCACCTCAGGCTTGCAAGCCCCTGAAATGGACGCAAGCCTAAAGTGCGCGATTATGATTATTTGCTCTTCTGGGCGGCGTAGAAGTTCATCAGGCAACCGTCGGCGAGAATCTCCCTCTCGTCAGCGGTCAGATTCTGGAAGTAGAGATGAATGTCCTTCACACCTTCGGCGCTGATCACCTTGGCGTCAATCTCCTCCTTGCCCGAAAGGATGGCCTCACGGATGCCTGGAACATAGACGAAATCGCCGGCCACATATTCAAAAGGAGTCTCCTTTGAGATGGTGAAAGGAACGATGCCCCAGTTGATGCAGTTGCTGCGGTAACGCTTGGTGGCATATTCATAGCAGATGTTGGCGTCGCCGCCGAGCACCTTCTGGCAGGAAGCGGCCTGCTCGCGGGCAGAGCCGTCTCCAGGCTTGTTGGCGAACACGCATGAGCCGAACGAGGTGTCCTCCGGTTTGGCGCCCACCTTGGCGAGAGCGTCAAGCACGTGCTGAGGGGCCTTGCCCTCGCGGCGCTCAAGATCCTCCGCCTGGATGCGCTTGCTGATCCCGACATATTCAGGAACACGGCGAGAGAGAGCGAACTCGGAGAGTTTCAGCGGGTTGGAACGGTAGCTGGAAGTCTCGCCCGAAGGGATGAGCTCGTCGGTCGTGGTGACAGGGTCGTGGATGACAGCGGCGAGTTCGAGGAGCATGTTATCCTGCATCGGGTACATCTTAGGCCAGTCCTTGATGTTCGGTCCGTAGCGGAGCTCGACGGTAGGGTCGGCCTTGCCGAATCCGTAGTAGATGCGGCTCTTGTAGATGCGGTCGTCGAATGAATATGGCTTGTGCGTGTCTTCGTACTGGATGTCAGTGGCTGCCGTGATGACTCCACCGTTGGCGGCCGTGGCGGCGATAGAGCGCGCGTCCATCAGGCAGACAAGGGAGATCTGTCCCTGTCCAGGCTTCGAGCCCTCACGGTTAGGGAAGTTGCGGGTGGTATGACGGATCGAGAGTCCGTTGTTGGCAGGAACGTCACCGGCTCCGAAGCAAGGTCCGCAGAACGCCGGCTTGATCACAACACCGGCCTCAAGCAACTCCTCGGCGATGTGATTGCGGGTGGTCGCGAGATAGACAGGGGTTGACTGAGGGTAGGCGGACATCGTGAAGTAGTCGTTGCCGATGGTCTTGCCCTTCATGATAGAAGCGGCCTCGCTGAGGTTGTCGTAGGTACCTCCGGAGCAGCCGGCGATGATGGCCTGGTCCGCGAACGCCTTGCCGTCCTTCACCTTGCTCTCAAGATCGATGGTAATCTTGTCGCCGAAACGCTTCTTGGCATCCTCCTCCACTTTCTTCAGGATTCCTTCCGGATCAGCCTGGAACTCGTGGATCGTGTAGGCGTTGGATGGGTGGAACGGAAGGGCGATCATGGACTCCTGCTTGGAGAGATCGATGCGGATCATCGCGTCGTAGTAGGCGATCTCACCCGGCTGGAGCTCTTTGTAGGCCTCAGGACGCTCGTGCATCCTGTAATACTCCTCAACCTTCTCGTCGGTAACCCAGATAGAGCTGAGGCAGGTGGTCTCGGTGGTCATCACGTCGATTCCGTTACGGAAATCGGTAGGAAGGGAGGCCACGCCAGGGCCTGCGAACTCAAGCACCTTGTTCTTCACGAAACCGTTCTCGAACACGGCCTTGACGAGGGAGATGGCCACGTCGTGAGGGCCGACACCCTTCTTAGGCTTGCCTTCGAGCCAAACCAGCACAACCTCAGGAGCGTTGATGTCCCAAGTGTTGTGGAGGAGCTGCTTCACAAGCTCACCGCCACCTTCGCCCACACCCATGCAGCCGAGCGAGCCGTAGCGGGTGTGGCTGTCTGAACCGAGGATCATGCGGCCGCAACCGGCGAGAGCCTCGCGGACATATTGATGAATAACCGCCTGGTTGGCAGGAACATAGATACCACCGTACTTCTTCGCGGCGGATAGACCGAAGATATGGTCGTCCTCGTTGATGGTACCACCGACAGCGCACAGAGAGTTGTGGCAGTTGGTCATAGCGTAAGGGATAGGGAACTTGTCAAGTCCGCTGGCGCGGGCTGTCTGGATAATTCCGACATAAGTGATGTCGTGTGAAGCCATCGCATCGAACTTGATGCGCATCTTCTTGCCTTTGCTTCCGTCCACATCGTGGGCACGGAGAATTCTGTAGGCGATAGTGTTTTCGCGGGCCTCATCGGCAGATGGCATTCCTGCGGCATCGTTGACGATAGTCTTGCCATTTTTCAGGTAAACGCCATTGGGAATCAATTCTACCATAATAAAATTAGTTTTGTGTTAATAAATTATTAGTTAGCAATTAATTATACTATTTATAAATATTGTCAGGGACAGCATGTCGGCGCTTCCGCCTGGCGAGATGTTCTCCCTGATGAAATCCTTGTTCAAAGACGACAGGCCGCTCTCGCTGAAGTCCTCAAAAAGCCTTGCGGCCTCGGACTTGGCGCGGGCGAGACCTTCCTCTCCCCTCCTGTGGAGGATGTTGGTGTCGTCAAGGGTCGTCATTATGTGAAGCAGCGTCTTATGGCAGCGGAAAGGGTCGCCTTCCAGCGAACGATAGTACGGCAGCCAGTCTGTGAATAGTTCCGGATAGGCCGCGCGGGCGTTCTCCAGAGCGCCGACAGCCTTGAAACTTCTCTTGGCCTCGGCTCCGTGCGTACCTCGGGCGGAAGGGATCTCCGACGCGGCGCGCGACACAAGCTCCTTGAATGAATATGCCTCCACAGCCCCCGTGGAGCAAGCCAGGCAGGAGGCTGCGGCCACGGAAAGTCCGATACAGAAGAGGGCTCCTTTGTGGGTATTCACTCCGCCGGTGGCCTTCAGCATCGCTTTTTCAGCCTCGATGCCGATCTCCTTTATCTTTACCGGGTCGATGTCCTTGGCGGACTCCAAGGCCAGTCTTGTCAGGTAAGGTCTTAACGCAGAGATGCTTTTGGACATCAACGCGTAGTCCATATCCTTGTGGGCACCGTTGTCCTGCCTGTCCACGAGTCCCGGTTTGGGGGTCGTGTCGAGTTCCAACCTCAACGCACGCTCGGCAAGGTCGGCGACCAAGTAAGGGATGGAGGATTCTGGAATATATTCCATCGCCTCTTTGAAGCCGCCTTTGTCCAAAGCCCGCCTCAACGAAGTGGCGCTGAGCGGTTTACCTTTTTGCTCAAGTCTTGGAATCTCAACAAAATCTATTGGTCGCCGAGCCTGTCGAACCGCTGACCCTTCGACAAGTTCAGAGTCCGGTTGGTGATCCTGTCGAACCACAGCGACCGATGTTCCCGGCAGAATCTCCGCCATCAACTCGTTGTAGCGGCGGGTAAGCGCATCCTCCGGCTCACTGCCGGCGAAACGTACCGTAACGCCCAGAGGCTTGGCGATGTGGTTCACAAACAGATCCAGATCAAGGGCGATCTGCGTGTCCGTGGCATCATCCAACTTCTTCAGGAAATATGTCGGGAAGGTCGCCGCCGAGATCGCATAGTCACTGCCCTCGCAGACAACCACATTGTCAAGTCCGGCGCAACCGGCCTCGATCATGGCCTTCCTCTCGGCATAAGGGAAGCGCGACCTATCTTCCTTAACAACAATCACATAAAGATTGTCAACCTGCGATGCGGCCTGCTCAACCAGATAGCGATGTCCTTTAGTGAACGGATTGGCGTTCATCACGATCGCCCCGTTCCGGCCCGGACGGGCAAGCGAAGCCAAGTACTTCTTGTACTCCGGAAGCCCTCCCCTGCCGTTCTCCATCAGAATGGCCTTCGGCGCTGACGCAAGCAACCCGAACCCAAGGCTTTTGAATATTCCTTCGTTCTCCGGCTTAGTGAAGGCTTTGACCGATTCCCTGCCCTCCTCACGGGCAATGACGATGAGGCGAGACACGAGAATATTCATAAGTCCCTCGCTGCGAGCGGATTCCGACACCGCGACGCACTTGATGACGTTGCCGTCCAGACCGCCGCCGGCAAGGATTTCGTCTCCGTCCTCGTCGCGTGTCACCACCACATAACGGTCCAGCGGAGCCAGTCTCAGCCCGTTGGCGGCGAGGAAAGCCTCGACCCGTCTCCGGACAGAGTTCAACGACAGCGGAGCCTCGCTTATGTAGTGACGGTTATCGCACATAGGACTCGATCATTTCGTCAATCTTCGCGGTAAGCTCAGCCATAGTGTGGGTACGGTTTCGCATACAATAGCGAGCCTCGTTGTCACAGACAAGACATTTTCTCGGACTCAGGCCCACCGACTCCCTTGACATAGGAACGCCATCAGCATCAATCACATCCAAGTCAAAAAGACGGCCAAGAGGATGCGTGTCCTCAATCCGGCACGTCTCCCGTTTGGCTTCCTCGTTGGAGAGCGGAGTAACAAGATAGGCTTCGTAGCCGGTAGGCAGGTCACGGAGCCGGAGACTCAGCGTCGAGCCTTCGAAAGCCGAGACCATAGCCGTGACCGCGGCCTGGGCGACCACAAGGGATTGCAGATTACGCTTGACCTTGCCCGGCATAATGACCGTAAGGCAGACCAAGGTCTTTCCAGGGTAACCTTTCAAAAGTTCCTTCTGGAAAGAAGCCCGTTCCTCACGACTTGCCAGCAATTGGTCAAGCGTAATCTCCATAAAAAACAGTCTTAGTCCTCGATGTTCATTATGACATCCATCACGGAGCCGTCACGGTTCATCACGACTCCCACGACCTTCTCTCCGAACGGAAGCGGATCAGGGACTCCGATGGACTTCAGAGCCAGTTCCTTGAGGTCATGGATGTCCACGATCTTCAGTCCGGCCTCCCTCAGACGCTCGGCGATCTCAGGACGGCGCGGGTTGACCGCGATGCCATATTCAGTGACAACAACATCGACTGTCGAGCCAGGGGTGATGAGGGTTGTGACCTCGTCCACAACGCAAGGGATGCGTCCACGCATAAGTGGGCAGACGATGATCGAGAGGGCTGAATCGGCGGCCGTGTCAGGGTGTCCTCCGACGGCTCCTCTGATGACTCCGTCACTGCCGACAAGCACGTTGACATTGAAGTTCACATCCACCTCAAGGGCAGAGAGAATCACGATGTCGAGATAGTGCACGGCTGATCCCGGCTCATCCGCGCTGGCATATTCATTGGCGGAGACTCCCTTGTGGAAAGGATCGTTCTTGATTGATTCGGCTGCCACCCTGTCGAAAGACTGCACGTCAATCAGGCGCTCGATGAGGCCTTCCTCGTGCATCTTGACCATGTGGGCGGTGATGCCGCCAAGCGCGAAGCTGGAGTGGATGCCGCGCTTGATCATTTCCTCACGAATATATTTGACAGCGGCCAGCGAGGCTCCGCCGGATCCGGTCTGGATCGAGAAGCCTTCCTTGAAATAGCCGCTGTTGACGATCACCTTCGCGGCGTTCATCGCAAGCAGGATGTCGCGAGGGTTCTTGGTGTCACGGATGGCTCCGGAAGAGATCTTGGAAGAGTCTCCGACCGAATCCACGAGTACAACGTAGTCCACATCATGCTCGGAGATGGAGTTCGGTGTGTTCGGATAGTCAACGAGATCGTCGGTGATTATCACGACCTTGTCAGCGTACTGCGCGTCCGGCTTGGCGTAGCCGAGGGAGCCACAGATTGACTTGGCATGCTCGGAGCGGGAGTAACCGCTGGCGTTTCCGGCAGGGTCGCTGGAAGACGCGCCCAGGAACGCCACGTCTATGTGCAGGTCACCTTTCGCGATGGCGCTGCCACGTCCTCCGTGGCTGCGGAACACCACAGGCTCCTTCATCAGACCGTGTGAGATCTCCTTGGCAAGCTCTCCGCGAAGACCGGAGGTGGAGATCTTGGTGATCACTCCGTTTTTGATGTGGTCGATCAGCGGAGCGTGAACGTCTGAGAGGCTGGATGCGGCGAGGTGGAGATTCTTGAATCCCATCTCGGCCAGTTTGCCAACGACCATGTTCACAACCTTGTCACCGCCTCTGAAATGGTGGTGGAAGGAGATTGTCATTCCGTCTTTCAGGCCGCTGAGCCTGATGGCATCCTCAAGTGTAACCACCTTGGACTGAACCTTCTGAAGATCCTTGCGGAATGTGGTGTTTTTCGGGGTCTCACCCGAGTACACCTTCTTGCCCATTGCGGCGGCAACCTTATCGACAAGCGCCGCCCTTTCCCTTATATTACTCATAAACTTCCTCCTTTGTTAATATGCCTGAAGCGATGGCGAGATCGATGGTGCGCTGAGCCCTGATGACGACAGGACGGTCAACCATCTTGCCGTTGACGGCGATGACACCCGAACCGCGTTTCTCAGCCTCCTTGATGGCGGCGAGAATCTTCTTAGCCTTCTCGATGGCCTTCTCGGTCGGGGCGAACACCTCGTTCACGATCTGGATCTGACGAGGGTTGATGATGGATTTGCCGTCGAATCCGAGAGTCTTGATGAGTTCGACCTCCTTGCGGAAAGTCTCCATGTCATCGAGGTTTGAATATACCGTGTCGAGAGCGTCGATCCCTGCGGCCCTGGCGGCCACCACGATGGTCTCGCGGGCATAGAGCAGCTCGGCTCCGCCCGGGGTACGCTGGGTCTTGAGGTTGGCGCAATAGTCCTCGGCTCCGAGGGCGATGCCCATCATCCTCTTGGAAGCCTTGGCGATGGCGAAGGCGTTGCAGATGCCCTCGGCGCTTTCGATGGCGGCCATCATGCGGGTTCTGCCAAGGCATCCCAGTTCCTTCTCGACCTTCTCAATCTCCGCCTCCAGCTCGCGGACCTCGTCGGCGGTCTCGGTCTTCGGCATGCGGATCACCTGCACGCCGGCCTTCACGACAGCCTCAACGTCCTTGCGTCCGTAAGGTGTGCTGAGAGGATTGATGCGGACAACCATTTCGGTGTCGCCGTAGTCGATTGACTTCAGAGCGTTGTGGACGAGCAGACGCGCGGCGTCTTTCTCAGCCATGGTCACGGAGTCCTCCAGGTCGAGCATGATCGAGTCCGGCCCGTAGATGAAGGCATCCTGCATCATTCCGGGATTGTTGCCCGGAACGAACATCATTGTTCTTCTTAATCTTTCCATAATCGTAACTGATTATCGGAATAACCCGCGCACCTTCGGTCCCTGGCGCCGCGACTTATTCCTCAACCTAAACTAAGCCCAAACATCTTTTCCTGTGGCGCGCACGGCGGCGGCGGTCACCCTGGCACGGATGGTGCAATCCCTGGCTCCCTTGTCAACCGCCTTGATGTCAGCGTCCTCCAGTCCGAATTCGGTAAGAGTTTCCTCAATGACCTGACGGATCTGTCTGCCGAACTGGGCGGCCACAGAACTGTCCAGGTCGATGTGCAGACCTTTCGTCTCGGCCGGGGCGATCTGGATCATGATGTCACCTGACTCCAGCGTTCCGGCTACAGCGTTCTTTACTTCCATAGCGAAATGTACGATAAAAAAGTCATTAGTGTCCCTGAACCCTCAGGGGCGTGTTAATAATTATGTGTCAATCTCAAACAAAATCAACCCTCGGCGACTACAATCTTTCACATTATTCGGAATATTCCGAAAAATATATAACCACCGCGACGGGTCGCATCTTGTTCCGCCAAAGGTATGACACTTTTTTCAGTTGACCAAATTTCCGCCGCATCTTTTTTGAATAATCATCATAAATACCTGCCGGCGACCGAAGAAATTGGAAAACTGTAGGCAAAGACGTAACTTTGGACGGGCATTAAGTAACCTTCAAAAAATAACCTGCCTCATCTTAAGGAATCTTTTCGGTCTATATCTCTTTGGCATAAGACATTGACTCGTAGTAATTATTGTTCTGTCTTTATACATCTGCGATTGTCGAGGAAATGAGCCCCTTGAAAATCAAATTATTAGAGGTATATGAATATTCTTTGGCCCGTATGTAGCTGGCAATGGCGGATTGCAGATCTCCCGCATTATGCTGCACCGTCCCAAGATAATAGAATGTCTTCATCTTCTCATCATCGGTTCCCCGGCGTTCGTAATACCGCACCGCCGGCGTTATGACCTTCAAATCCGTAGAGAATATGTCGTTCCTGTCCAGCGCCATAGTATAAAGCAGTGAATATCTCGCGCGGAGCGACTTGGTCCGAAGGTCAAGGGTGTCCACGGACTCAAGGATTGCAAGGGCGCTGTCGGGGTGGGTCCACATCACCTCATCGGCATTGGAAAGAGCTCGTTTGACATCCCTGCAAGAGTTCCAGACGCAGGAAGAAAGCGACAGAACACACAGCAGAATGCCGACAAGGCGGATTCCGACAACAGTCATGTTAACGGTATTTGATCTCATTGTCGATAAGTCTCAATTATGTGATGCAAAGATATTCAACATCCGACAAATAACAAAGGACGTGTCGCTCCAAGTGGTTTGTCCGGCCGAATTCTCAAAAAACTGATCAGCGTATCATCGACTTACGCATCTAAAAAAACGAGTGACTTTCCGTCTGATCAGATGAAAAGTCGCTCGGAAAAATTTTCAAAATACGTGAACGCCACATCTATGATTGACAAAGTCGGTCGGAAATAATTTATAAATCCGAAATATTTATGTAATTTTGCAGTAGAACTTCAGAATTGCATAGATATGGAAGCGAAGTACATCCACAGGGAATTATCCTCAGTACTTGAGGAAGCCTATCGATATTTCTCAGTAATAACCGTCACCGGCCCCCGTCAGTCCGGCAAAACGACGCTGATACGCAATCTGTTCCCTCATTTGCCATATTACTCACTGGAGAGCCTTGACATCCGGAGTTTTGCCGAGAATGATCCGATCGCCTTTCTGAATCAGAATGAGGAGGGAATGATTCTCGATGAGGTTCATAACGCACCGGATCTTTTGTCATACATTCAAGGCATTGTAGACGAGCATCCCGACAAGAGGTACATTCTCTCCGGTAGTTCGCAGTTCGCGATGCTCAAGAGGGTCACTCAGTCGTTGGCCGGACGTACAGCCGTCTTTGAGCTTATGCCTCTGTCATACTCTGAGACAAAGGATCTGACGGCAGATGTACCACTTGACAAATTACTGTTCAATGGATTTTATCCGGCAATATATTCGGGGCGCAATGTACCGGAATTTCTATATCCCGCATATATGAAAACATACTTGGACAGGGACGTGCGAGACCTACTGCAAATCAAGGATATGATGCAGTTCCACATATTTATAAAACTATGTGCCGGGCGAATCGGATCTTTGTTCAAAGCATCAGAACTGGCAAACGAGATAGGTGTCAGCCCTAACACGATCACCTCGTGGCTATCGGTGCTACAAGCATCCTACATAGTGACTCTGCTGCCGCCATATTTCGAAAACACAAGCAAAAGACTTACAAAAATGCCTAAACTATATTTTTTAGACACAGGATTAGCCTGCTACCTACTCGGCATCGAATCGCCTGAACAACTTTCACGAGACAAGATGCGCGGGGCGCTGTTTGAGAATTTTGTCGTTACAGAGGCTTTGAAACAACGATATAACCAGGGCAAAGAAAGCAATCTCTATTTCTACAGGGACTCGAACCAGAATGAGATTGATCTGTTGCTAAAAAGAAATACAAGACTATACGGTATTGAGATTAAATCATCAATGACTTACCACAAAGACTTCGAGAAGGCATTGAAGCGGATAGACGAATGGGTCAAAGCACCGGTAGATGGCAAAGCAGTTGTATATGCAGGCAACTTCGAGAACACCGCCGGAGAAATCAAACTGCTGAATTATACCAATATGGATGAGGTGCTGAAATAAGGTACTACATATCACGCATCGACAAAGACCTTTGCTCTATCTTGTAGCCGCCGAATTCCCGGAGCTGGGCATCAAAGTGGCCGACCTCCTCCAGAAGCACGGTACCGAGCAGGATCGGGCCGACCACATCGACATTGCCGACTGGCTCATCCGCTGGCACCGCACGCCCAATCCCCGGGCCGATGCCACCTTTGCGGCCGTGGCACAGTACTTCTCTCCGGAGGTTCACGAGGAGATCCGTGCGCTCATTCACGACCTGGATCTGGAGTTTGTGGGGGTGGAAAAAATCGAGGAGCTATGATAGTACCCACGATGACCCTTCCGGAGATCCATGCCGAACTCCTGAAGGACTGCGAGGACATCCAAGCCTCCGTAGAGCACAAGATGAAACTCTTCGGCTCCGTGGTGCTCAAGTCCAGCCGCTACCCGGTCGTGCGCCGGTACGCTATCAAGTCCAAGAATCGCCGGAACGTGTTTTACGTCCGCTTTACGGCTTTCAAGCGCGGTTTCTGGAAGAATCCGGCCATCCACACCTACTGCATCTACTCGCGGCCTGAGGGGCTCCACTGTGCCTTCCTTGACCCCATCCACCGGGCATCCATCATCTTCCCGCCGCATTTCTTCTCCCGTTACCGGGAAAGGATTGTCCGGGACGACAGCCTGGGCACCGAGGAACTGATTCACCTGTTTTCTTCCCGGACGTGGGCGCTCTCATTCCAGCCTGTATCGGCCGAAGTGCAGCAGATGATGCGGCAGTGGCGGGAATATCCCAGTGATGTGGACGTGCCGAAAATGTCCATTATACCGTATTTGTTTTGAAAGAAAAAAAGAACCTGACGAATCAGGTTCTTTTTTTCTTTGTGGAGAATAGGGGATTCGGACCCCTGACCTCTTGCATGCCATGCAAGCGCACTACCAACTGAGCTAATACCCCAATTGGGACTGCAAAGATATGAAAAAAATGAAACGCAATAATTTTATTGATAATACGGAAGATTCTCCCGCAAAACGATATCAAGAGGCATCAAATAATGACTTTCTTGTTTTGTTTTCCGGTAGAGCAGGTATTCCAGCAAGGTGGTTACGGCCATAAAACCTTGCTTTTCGGGCTTTTGGCAGATCAAAGCGAATATGCTGCCGTCTTTCAGGCTTTGGATGTTCTTCTCGGTAAGGTCGAATGCCACTATTGAGATACCTTTTATCCTTTTCTGTTGCAGGTAATCTGCAATTACGTGACCACTTGAGTTGAGAACACATATTCCTCCTATATTCGTATTGCTTGCGAACAACGAATCCAATTCGTCAATGTCCGCTTCAAGAAAAGCCCTTTCCGTACATTGGGTTTTAAGATAATTCATAAGCCCTTCCCGCCTTTGCTCCATATTCTGGGCCTTCCCTTTGGATCCAAAGCGGGACCGGATAAGTGCAATAGAATTGCCTTTTGGTGTGATTCTGTCAAGCAGCCGCCCCACCAGGCTTCCACCGGCTGGCTGGTCGGCGGTGAAGGCCGCTAGAGGCTTAGTGTCGGGGAATGCGGTGTCTACAAATATATAAGGTATTCCTTTTTTATCCAGCGATGAACAAAGATCGTGGGTCTCAGCGTCAAAAGTGGGGCCTATTATTACTGCATCTGGACTCATTTCGGAAATCTTCGAAAAGGTCTGACGACAAGACACCTGGTCAAATTGGTCGTATGTCAGGGTCTCGCACGCTAGATGAATGTCGGAGTACTCCTCCATGGCTTGTTTTGTGCCGGCCACAAGAGAATCCCAATATTCTCCGGGTTCAGAATGGGGGATGGTGAGGATGATGTTATATTCATTACGGAGGGCTACGGCAGATGTGTGAAGATTTATCTTGTAACCCACCTCGTCAAGAATCGCCTGGATTCTTTCCTTGCTTTTCTTTGATACTCCTGGTCTGTTATGCAGCACCCGGTCAACTGTCCCTATCGATACCCCTGCTCTCTGTGCAATCTCAGTAATAGTCGCTTGTTTTGCCATCCATTTCGTGTATTTACACACAAAAATATAAAAAACTATTGTAATTCACAAAAATATGTCTATTTTTGCAAAACCGTGTAAGTACACAATAACACAAAACGGCAACATAAGTTATTAATAATCAACATATGACAACAATAAAGAAACCATTTTTAAGATTCCTTTGGGTCTGGCTGTTTTTGTTTTCTGCAATAATGGCTTTCGCACAAAAAGGATTCGAAGTTAAGGGCACTGTTCTTGATAATGAGGGCAATCCTGCAATCGGTGCCGCTGTGCAAGATCTTTCCAATGGCGCTGCTTCAATCGTGGACTTCGAAGGACACTTTTCACTTGTTGCTTCATCTTCCACAGCAGAATTGACCATTTCTAGTCTGGGAATGAATACTCAGGTGATCCCTCTAAATGGCAGGGCTCAATTGACCATTACTCTTTCGGTGTCGGAGGACTTCCTGGAAGAGGCCGTGGTAACAGCCCTGGGTATAAAACGATCCGCTCGTGCATTAGGGTATGCGGTTGCAGAGGTAAAAGGAGATGATGTGAATGCAGGCCACGACAATAATCTTATGTCGGCCCTTTCCGGAAAAGTGGCTGGTGTTGACATTTCAGGCACAGGTGGAGGTGTGGGTGAATCCTCGCGCGTGATAATAAGAGGTAACACTCAGTTGTCTGGAAGCAATATGCCGCTATATGTAATTGATGGAGTCCCGATAGATAATACTCAGATGGGTGATGCTGGTCAGTGGGGCGGAAATGATATGGGGGATGGTGTTTCGTCGCTTTCCCCCGAAAACATTGAATCGGTATCCGTTCTTAAAGGTGCGTCGGCAGCGGCTCTTTACGGATCGAGGGCTTCCAATGGCGTTGTGCTTATCACGACTAAAGCCGGTAAGAAGGGACAGGGGCTAGGGATAGATTTTTCAACTAATCTCAGTGTGGTGTCTGTCCTTTCACAATTCGACGATTATCAAAGAGTTTACGGCAGTGGACGTAATGGACAGCCTGCTATGAATAGGGATGATGCCGCGGGAACCACTATGTCGGCCTGGGGCGGACGTCTGGATCCGAACATAAATGTTCTGTCTTACGATGGCACCTACAAGCCTTATGGCAATGTTGATGACAATATCCTGTCTTTCTTCCGTACCGGTAGTTCACGAAACTATAGTCTGGCATTGAGCAACGGCAATGACAAGACAACACTCCGTGCTTCTATGTCTCATACCACGATCGAAGATATAGTTCCTTCTTCGGAGGCATCCCGCACGACGTTCACACTTCGCGGAAGCACCGAACTTGGTAAGTCTATGGGCGTAGAGGGCAGGGTGGAATATACGGTAGAGAAGGTCAGCAACAGACCGGGCCTATCCGATGATCCTAGCAACATTGGAAACGCCATTCTTTCTATTGCGCCTAACATCGACCAAAAATGGCTGGCAAACTATGCCGATGAATATGGCCGTTATTTGGATTGGAATGGTAACAACATCTATCGAGTTAATCCATATTGGGTTATTAACAAGATGACAAATACTACCGATCGCAGACGCGTGATAGGCTTCCTGCGTTATTGGTGGGATATTCTTCCTTCGCTTCGTTTTCAGGTCAAAGGTGGAACTGACTTCTTCCATTTCGAGGCTGATCAGTTCCAGGCAGTTTCTACGCCTACCGCTCCTTCCGGGTCGATGAAGCTCACACACCGGAATATCAGCGAAAACAATTATGAAGCTATGCTACGTTTCCAGAAAACGTTCTTGGAAAACAAGCTTGATGTTTCGGCTTTCGTTGCCGGGAACATCCGCTCCTATACGGCAGACCGCCTCATCAACGAAGGGGAAACCCAGGTCCTGGACGGGCTGCATTCTATCAGTAATTATTCGCTCGTCCACACCCCGCAGCATGATCTCAAACGTAAGCAGGTGAATTCTATATATGGTGCAGTTAATCTCGGATGGGATGAATGGGCCTATATTGATTTCACTCTGCGTAACGATGTGTCTTCGACGCTTGCGCCCAGTCATCGTTCCTACATTTACCCCTCGGTCTCCGGCAGCCTTATCTTTTCCAAGCTGTTCGGCATTGAAAACGGGCCCCTTTCGTTTGGTAAACTCAGGGCTTCCTGGGCAAAAGTGGGCGGCGATACGGATCCGTATCAACTAGACCTTACCTACGGCCTTTCTAATATAATATTCCAGGGAACTCCCCTGGGGCTCATCAATTCGGGGAGCATCCCTTATCGTGAACTGAAACCTACCTCGACGTATTCATGGGAGGTCGGAACGGATCTGCGCTTCTTCAAGGGGCGCATAGCTTTAGACCTGGGATACTATTTCTCTTCCACAAGAGATCAGATTCTCGGCCTGCCGGTATCAGCATCCACCGGATATTCCAAGGCTATGATCAATGCCGGCGAAATTCAGAACAGAGGCGTGGAGATGCTGTTCTCATTCATCCCGGTTCAGACCAGGGATTTCACATGGGAGGGAAACCTGAACTTCTCCCGCAATATCAATCTGGTCAAGACGCTCCACGAAGAGGTTAAAGAATATCAGCTTGCCGTTGCCAGATGGGCAAATGCCTATGTGTATGCAAGTGAAGGTCAGCCCTATGGGGTCATAGTCGGCCCGGCATTCGCACGTAATGAAGATGGAGAAATCATCATGAATAACGGACTCCCCACTTATACTCAGGATGTGCAGGTTTTGGGTAACGGGACATACGATTTCATGGTAGGACTTACCCAGAGTTTCAAGTACAGGAACCTGTCCTTCCGAGCTTTGTTTGATCTTAAGTGGGGCGCAGATCTATACTCAATGAGTGCACGTCAGTACTACTCTGCCGGATTGTCAAAGGAGACCCTGGCCGGGCGTGATGGATGGTATCGTTCAGAAGAAGCCCGTAAAGCTGCAAACGCTACCGAAGCCAGCTGGACTCCTACCGGTGGTTTCATTGGTAACGGTGTCAAGAACATCGGAACGTCCGATGCGCCTATCTGGGCTCCTAATGATGTAATCGTCAATCCTGAAACATACTGGAAGAGTGTTGCCAACAACACTCCAGAGCCGTTTATCTATGACGCTTCATTCATCAAGTTGCGCGAGTTGAATCTCTCATACAATGTTCCTTCCCGTCTTCTCGAAAAAAGCCCCGTACGTGCGGCTTCGGTTTCAGTTTATGGAAGGAACCTCTTCATACTCTACAAATCCGTGAGGAATATAGATCCGGAGTCCAATTATAGTAACGGAAACGGACAGGGCTTTGAATATGGGTCATTGCCTTCCCGCAGAACATTCGGTGTAAGTCTCAACATTAAATTCTAGAAGAAATGAAAGCTTTCAATTATTTAATGATGTCGATGCTGGCGCTTTGCGCTTGCTCAAATTTCGACGATTTGAATACCGATCCGGATAACCCTACCAATATGGATCCGGACCTGCTCATCTCGACCATTGAATACTATCCTGGAGCCGGGTGGCAGGAGCAGAACAGGTATTTTATCTACCCCGCCGGTTTTATGAACCAATGGACCGGTGCATGGTCAACGGTTGAATACGCCGGCTGCGGACAAAAGCATACAAACTATCATGAGCGTCTCTGGGCCACTTATTTCCCCGAGGGAATCAAAAACAGTGTGGATGTTATCCGCAGGACAGCAAACGATCCCGAGAAAGTGAACATATACAATATGGCCAGAGTTCTCCATGTCCAGCTTGCACAACGCCTTACCGACTATTATGGAGATATTCCCTATTCAGAAGCGGCTCTTGGTTACTACGACCATAACCTGAAACCCGCTTACGATAAGCAGGAAGACATCTACAAGGATTTCCTTAAAGAATTGAAGGAAGCTGCCGAAGGGTTTGACGCATCTAAACCGCGCTCCCAGTATGACCTGATATATGGCGGAGACATTGAAAAATGGCGGAAATATGCCAATACCCTTCGACTCCGGGTAGCAATGCGACTTGTGAAAGTCGATCCGACCCTTGCCCAACAGGAGGCGGAAGATGCCATCAGAAGCGGACTGTTCACATCGAACAGTGACAATGCGATGGTTGTTTTCGAGAACTTGCGCAACGGTTCCTCCGGAAAGGGAAAGGGCAATGGCGTTTCCAACTATCTGTATGGTAACAACGACGCCAACGGCAGTGAAGTCTGGCTTACTTCTGAGCTCGTGAAAGTGCTGGAAGACAGCAACGATCCCAGGCTGCTGATTTACGGAGCCGTTATGCTCAATGACAATGCCCGTACCGATATAACCGCATTGGTTAAGGCCAAACGCAGTTGTTATGCGGCAATGGCTGTGCCTGCCCAAAGGTACTCTTACAGCCAGAATCCGGATTATCCATCCGATAATTCTGCGCTATCCCTGACGGTTGGAGGCAAGACAGTCGATCTCGCCCTGCGCGACACAAGGCTTCGTCCTTCCAGATTCCTGACTGCTTTTGATGCTCCATACATTTACATCAGTTATGCCGAAGCTGAACTGCTGACGGCGGAGGCTGCTGCGCGTGGCTGGAGTGTGACGGGCTCGGCGGCAGAACATTATCAGGCAGGTGTCCGGGGTGCGATAGAGCAGTGGAGGCTTTTTGGGGCAGATCCCAGCGCTACGCAAATCAATACCTATCTTGTGGCAAATCCGTATGATACCACGGACGGTATCCGTCAGATAAATACCCAATTGTGGATACATCACATTTTGGATCCCCTCGAGACCTGGGCCAATTATCGCAGGAGTGGATATCCGGTACTGGTATTCCACAACTACGAGCCAAGCAAGAATCAGTCTAATGGCACCTTCCCCCGCAGGATGATGTATCCTTTGGAGGAGCAGTTGAAGAACCCTGTCAATTATCAGGAGGCTGTCAGCCGCATGGGTGGAACCGACGACTGGGTTAACCCGGTATGGTGGGACAAGGACTAATGCTTAAATAGATATGGATATGAAAAAGATAATAAAACTCTTTACTATTGCAGTACTGGCAATCGCCTGCACTCCGGAACTCCATCCTGTAGGTGGCGGTGTGGCTGTAGGCGACGGGGAGACAGTTTTCCCTGTTATTTACCTGGATGGTTGGGGTGCCACCCGTTCAGGGATGGTAGGGGATACCATCCGCATCTCGCCAGTGGTTACTCCTGCTGATAAATGTACTTTCAAATGGACATTGGATGATGCAGTGATATCCGAAAACCTGGGTCTTGAGTACGAGCTTCAGGAAGAAGGGGTGTTTACCCTCGCTTTCAAGGTCAGCCTTGGTGGAGAAACTACGGAAAGGACCTCTCAACTCACGGTGAGGCCCCGCCCTGTGGAAGAACCGCCCTTCGAGCCGGACCCCTTTACCCCCAAAGCATACAACCGCAAGGCCATTGCATTCTTTGATACCGCCCTTGGTGATACGACGAAGATCAGTTGGGACTGGATTACCCACCTGGTGCTGACCGCCGCCACTTTCCAGGCCGACGGATCCATAGCGTATCCTTACGACGGCGATACCAAGGCGCTCCGCAACCTTGTGAATACTGCCCACCATCACGGCGTTTATGTCATGCTCCAATATGCTGGTCAGCATGATCCGATACAAGGAAAGCACGTCTGGAATTCCATGAATTTCTACAATGTCGCAATTGACGACGAAAAGGGACCCGCGCTCGCTGAACAGATGGTTGAACATGCCCAGGAAAACGGGTTGGATGGTATCAGCATCTCCATGGATAAGGCCATCTCGTCTTCAGTAGGTTATCCGGAAGCCGACAAACTGGTATCCTTCTATGAAAAACTGCACGGACTGAGACCGGAAAGTTCAAAGACGGGGAATGGTTTCTTTTATTCATTCTGCACTATCACAGGTGCTTTGGTGACCAATCATTCCCTGGATCCGTTCGCCACTATGGAAGGCTGGGACTGGATTTACACGATGGTCTTCGGAGTAGAGATGACTTTCAACACATCGCTTGCCTCGCAGGATGTCGTGAAGTCTGAACTCCAGTATTGGCTGAATGCGGGTATCGCCAAGGAAAAACTTATCGTCACTATCCCGGCAATTGTCGGATGCTTCGACAGTTCTCCCCTCGGCGGAGCTGCTGTGACGGATTCGAATGTCTCCCAGTGCTTTACCTGGATTCCCTGGTACCAGATATTTACCCTGGTTGAGGATACGGCGGCAAATATAACACAGAAGAACAATTATACCAAGATAGGCAACTATCAGTGGATTCGTTATGATGGATTCCCGTGGATCAATACCAAGTTCGGCTATCTGACTACCCCCGGTGCCGGAGGAATGGCACTTTGGAAGCTGAATTTCGATTCCAATACTGAAGAAGAGTCCATGATGTACTTTATTCACGGCAAACTTGGCAACTGATGAAAATGATTTGTAAACTGCTTTTGATGTTGGTCCCGTCCTTGCTGCTGTCTTGCGGCAAGGAACCGGGAGCAGGAGCATCGCTCGACGACATTGTTTTCAATGGTCCTGAGAAAATAGAGTTGATGGCCGGTGAGAGTATTGAACTTTCCCTTAGCATCCCCTCCGGATTGAAGGTTGATATCTCCTGGGTTTATGACCGCAAAGTGCTGTCCACTTCGGATAAACTGGCTTTTTCGGTGGATTCTCCTCAGGAGGGAACCTTGACCATTATTTTGAAGGATTCCAACAAAAAGACGCGTACTATCGAGCGTCCGGTCCTTGTGCTTCGAAAAGAGGGCGGATACAAAGTGATTGGATACCTTCCTCAATACAAGAACACTACCGATATTCCATGGGGAAAACTCACCCATGTCAACCTGGCTTTTGCAAAGGTGAAGAGTGACGGAACGCTGGATGATGCAGGGATCAGGAACGTATTTGGGTCTCTTTCCAGGACTGCATCCTCTTATGGAGTGCGTCTGGTGCTTTCCCTTGGAGGTGGTGGTGGAAGTGATGAACAAGCTGCCATTACCGCAGCGCTTCTCAATGAAAACGCACGAAAGAAAATAGTCCAGAATGCAGTAAAAACCGTTCAGGATCTTTCTTTGGCAGGCATCGACCTTGACTATGAAGATTGGGATTGGGGCAAAGGCTCCGGGAACGTGGCAAAGCAGGCGGCGGTCCTGGATCTGCTTACTCAATTGCGATCTGAGCTTGGGAATGCTTCCATACTGTCTGCCGCCGCTTCAGTGAACACCTTTGAAAACGGGTGGTATTCTTCCGAAATCATAAGTCTGCTGGATTATATTACCATTATGACCTATGATAAAACCGGGACATGGTCGGCGTCGGAAGGACCTCATGCTCCTTATGATTACTTTACCGGCGCATGCGTCACTGCGGTCAACCTTGGAATACCCAAAGAGAAGATAATACCCGGCATACCTTTCTATGGCAGGATATTCCCTTCTGGAAAACCTGCAAATTCTTACATCATCACGTACTCGGACATCGTGAAAACCTATTCAGGAGCCGAAAACAAGGACAGTATCGAAAGTGAGCACCTCTGGTATGACGGTGTCCCTATGGTTACCCGAAAGACACAATATGTAAAAGAACAGGAACTGGGCGGAGTCATGATCTGGGAAATAACCCAGGATGCAACCACCGCGTCGGCCAGTTTGTTAAACGCCATAAATGCAACATTAAACTGATATGAAAGCAAAGAAAACCTATTTTTCCCCTGAATGCCAAGTGGAGGACCTGACACCGGAAAACATCCTGTGTGTCAGCAATTTAGAAACGCTGATGATTGATTCGTGGTCGGAGGATGATTCAATAACCCCCTTATTCCTGTAAAGCCATGAGAAAGATTATAATAATAGTATCTGCCGTATTGGCGATGGTTGCTTGCGAGAAAGACAATGCCTTCAAAAGTCTGCCTGATGGCAAGAAAGTGTTCAGGGCATCCACCATGCAGACAAAAACAGTGATGGATGGCTATACGGTTAAATGGGAGAACGGTGATGCAATCTCCATTTATAATGGATTGTCCTCATCAGAATTCAGCACTACGCTTGGTGTACCTGCAACGTCTGCCGATTTCATAGGAGACATAGAAGATGCTCCTACCTACCTGTCTTTGACACTTTGATTTTGTAGAAACAAGGATAATTCAAGGCTCCAGACCGCTGAGTTGGCGATTTGGAGCCTTTGGATTTTTTCTGACTTTGTAGTAGACAAGCCCTTTCGTGGTCTGCGGCCGAGGGACTTCGGGCCGGTACGCACCTGTCGGTGCTATCCCTCCCGCGCCTTAAGCGCGGGCCCCTCCCGTTCACGAAGCCACGGGCGGCTACGCCGTCCGAAGTCCCTCGGCCATCCGTCCCTAGTGCTTGTCGCTTCCGTCATCATCTTTCTCGCGTTTCTTGGTCTGGGCGATGATGCCCCTCATCTTCTGTCTTGTGACTATCCGCGTGTCGGTTCTGAACCCTGCGCTGCCGTGCAGGTGGTTTGTGAGGTCCGTTCTGGTATATGCCGGGACATATCCTTCACCGGCGATGCCGAGGAAGTCCATTGAACGCAACGTGCCCACTATCTCCTCCGTCGTGAAGTGCCTGCCTCCCCGGTTGACCTTCTTCTCCAGATACTTGTATATGAGCAGGGCAAGGAAGCAGGTGAGGAAGTGGGCCTTGATGCGGTCGTCCCTCCTAACGTAGACCGGCCTTGCGTCAAAGTCCGTCTTCATGATGCGGAAGCCGTTTTCTATGATCCATCGGCCGCCGTTCAGTCTGATGATGTCCGGCGCAGGATCCCAAAGGTCAGTGCACAGGGCATAGAAGCCGTCGAAGCGGGCCTCCTGGTCTATCATCTCCTGATTGAGTGAGTAGCTTTCTATCTGCGCGAGCTCACCGTCCGCGGTGCAGTGCTCGGCCTTGATGAAGCGCTTGGCGTCATTCGGGCTCTTGCGCCTGGACGTCACGCCCCGCCCTTTCTGCAGCAGGGCGACCGCACGGCTCACCTGCCGTTCGCGCACATAAGAGAGGTACGCCTTGTACTTGAATGAGAACGTGACGATGATGCGCTGCTCCAGCGTCTCTCCGGTGGACATCTTGGTGGGGTCCCAACGTTCCTTGTAGAAAAGCGTCTCGCAATGCTCCTTGGAGTCCAGGGTGCTGATGTCGTATTCCTTGTCAGAGCCGGCCGTACGCCACCCCTTGCAGTCCAGCGCCCATTCCTGAAGATATCCCTTGAGCTTCTTGAGGGACTGCACCGTAACGAATGACCTGTCGCCGACGCTGTCGTTCTTGCGGTTCTCGTATGAAGACAGTCCGCCGTCGGTGCACACCACCAGCTTCGACAGGCCGAACTTGTCCTTGAGTATCTGCTCCATAGGCTTGAGCGTGCCGGTCTCCGCCTTGTTTCCCGGCTCGATGCACATCGCCAGCGGAAAGCCGTCATGGTCCATGAACAGTCCCATCTGCACAATTGGCAGCGGACGGCCCTCCTTGCAGTGTCCGAACTGCACCAGGCCGCCTTCCTCCTCGCACTCGAAGAAGTAGTTCGTCAGGTCATAGTACACCACCTGCGTGTTGCGCTTCCCAAGTTTCAGACTACGTTTATACACGTCCGCCTGGATTTCATTGAACTCTTCGGCAAGCAGCGACAGCGCCCTGTACACCTGCCCCAGAGTGCACTCGGGCTGCTCGAAGAACTTTCCGGCATCCTCAAGAGAGGACCGCTTTGATCCCGGATACAGTATCCTGGTATACACAAGCATGGAAAGGATGCCGTTCAGGTCATACTTGAGCAGCTTGTGCTTCTTCGCTATCTTCTTGCAGATATAGTCCAGCCCCAGCTCATAGTATATCTTCTGCAGGAACAGGTAGCCTCCGTTGTAGCTGCGCTGTTCGCCCTTCTGTATGTACGCCTTCGGGTTATATTCCACGACGACATTCTGGTTCTCTTCTTTTTCGGCGGCCGTCATCTCCGCGACTCTGGCGCGCGCCCACTCAATGGGGTCCTCGCCTCCCAGCTTCTCGCGAAGCTCCTCGACGGTCCCGAACTTCTCGACGACCTTGGTGGTGCACCTTCCGTCCTCTTTTCTGAACGATTTGATTGCGTACAAGTAGGTGTAACTGCCGCTTTTCTTCAATTGGAGAGTCATATTTGCATCAAAATATCGTAATGTCTAACACTATCTAAATACAAATATAAGAATTAAATTTGACAAAAAAGAGTTCTGAACGAACTCTATCAAATATTTTTAACTTTTTTCGGATTTTAAAGTGTCAAACTACCGGAAATAAGGTACGCACTGCGTACCCAATTGACCTGGACACACCTTCGCTCATTGACTGGTGTGAAAGAACCACTTGCAAGGCAGTTCTATGTGGAGATGTGCAGAATTGAGCATTGGGACACGAGAACATTAGATGAAAAGATTGATGGACAGTTGTTTGAGAGGACCGCTATAAGTTGCAAGCCTGAAGAGGTCATAAAGCGAGAATTAGAGCAGGTTAAAACGACAAATCAGCTTCTGCCTGATCTTGTATTCCGAAGCAGTTATTTTCTTGATATGCTCGGATTGCCTGATGCATTCTCGGAGAAAGATCTTGAAGATGCAATACTTTCGCAGATTCAGTCTTTCATCAAGGAGCTTAGTTCTGACTTTGCCTTCCTTGACAGACAAAAGAGGATTACGGTTGATGCCGTTGACTACTATATTGACCTTCTGTTCTTTCACAGAGGGCTCCATAGGATGGTGGCTATTGACCTTAAGCTCGGAAAGTTCAAACCTGAATATGAGGGACAGATGCTGTTGTACTTGCGCTATCTCAATAAGAATGAGAGAAGAGATGGAGAGGATTCTCCAATAGGATTGATTCTGTGTTCTGAAGGAAATACGGAGCATATTGAATACCTGATGCTTGAGGAGGATAGTCCGATAAAGGTCGCTCAATACTATACAAAATTGCCGGACAAGAAGATTCTTTCGGAAAAGCTGCAGCGTGCTATTGCTATTGCCAAAAAACGCTATTCTGAGAAACTACTTGATAAGAAGGACGACGAGTGATGATATGATTGTTCTTGACACAAAAGGAGATCCTGGCAAGTTTAACCTTATCGGCTCTATCATGTCATATAATCATTCTCGGGATGTTATTGTGGAGGCATCATTGATGACGAACACGATAAACCTTTACTCATTGTTCTCGGATTTTGCCTTAAGCATCTGCATAGGAGACAAGCCGGATGACATCCATCGCCTTGAAAGAGCTGTGTATGGCACGACCAGAGACACCTTCATTGACCTCAAACCATACAATGTATTATTTCCTTGCTTTGTACAAAAGGGAGATTGGACACAACCTTGTGATGGAGTTCAGTTGGGACGGCACTCCTTTAAGCCGGATTAAAGTGCCAAGTTATGTCACTAAGATTTGTAAGGATCCTGTTAATAATGTCCTCTATGCCTTGGAAGAAAACACAACAGAACGTCTCCTGATGTGGAGATTGTGATAAAATGATCCTCTTTGAGGCAACTTCCCGGAATTTCTCCGGCAGAGTGAGGTTGCCCAAAGAGGCCTACGGGAGGGCGGGACGGAGGATGTCGGCGATGGCGGCGGTTTCGATCAGGAAACCGTCGTGGCCGTAGGGTGTCTCGATCTGGTGGTAGCGGGAGCCGGGGATCATCTCGGAGGCGGGTCGCATCTTGTTCCGCCAAAGGTATGACACTTTTTTCAGTTGACCAAATTTCCGCCGTATATTTTTCATTTTTCTGAAGCGTTGACCGGAGACTACAAGGGTGTAGATCATTCCGGCGCCTGGGAGAAGATGATCAACTACTGTGAGAAGGAGAACCGTGTAGGCTGCATTGACGCCGAGTACATCAGTGTCTATCTTGATGACCCGATGACGACTCCGGCCGAGAAAGGTGGTCACTTCGACAGGCTCAGTGACCGACGTGGTGAGTTCAAGGTCCGATGCCCGGCGGGGATCACAGCAGGACAACGAAGGAGGTGCCGAGCGAGAGCATATTCATATATTCATTAGAAGATTTGCTGTGGGGCGGGAGGAGGTTGTAGTCCAGGAAAAGTCTCATTCCGTAAGAGGAATTGACATTGAAGGACAAAGACATGCCGGTGCCGAAGGTGAAACCTCCGGCTGAGGGCACCGTCTTGCCGGCAAGGCTCAGTTTCGGATAGCGGACATAGCCGCCGAGCAGTTTTGCTCCGGCTGACCAGAAGGAAGACAATGGAAGGGAGAAGTAGCCTCCTCCAGAGAAAGAGACGGCATCGAAAGAGTTTTTCGCCTCATCGTCATCAGTGAATATCAACGTGTTGGTAGCCGTGAAGCGTCCCCCGATCCCGAAATGCCGCCAAGGAAACCAAGCCCCCTCAAGGCCGGCGGTGCTTCCGGTGGAAGTCCGGAACTCGTTGGTCTCGTCTATATCGTAATCACTAAGCGGCAGATTCACCCCGAGATAAAGACCCAAGAAAGAAGTACTCGGACTTACATCATCGGGATAGTCGGCATAAGTGGCAGACAAACCTTTATCCTTGAATATCAAGTCGGTGATCCAGTACCCGGCCTCCGTGGCGAGGATTCCGACCCCGGCTCCCGTCAGCACATCGCTGAGCCAATGCTTGTTGTTCGCGACACGCATAAGCCCGGTCGCGGCGGCCACGGAATAGGCCCCGACACCGATCCATGGACTCACACTGCCATATTCCTTGGTAAGCATTGTGGCGGTCATGAACGCCGTGGCGGTGTGTCCCGAAGGGAAGGATCTGTCATCTGAACCATCCGGTCTGGTGACGTTGGTGGTGTTCTTCAGCGTGCCGACGATGCCAGCCGTCAGAACGGCTGAAAAAGCGTCCGACACCGCCATCCTCCCCCACGAGCTTCGGCCTTCCACCCCAAACGCCTTCAGCCCGACCATCACCGCGAGCGGGGAATATTGCAGGTAGTCATCGGCGCTTTTCTTAAAGTCAGGAATATAATCGTTCCTCAATCCCCGGAACCGTCCGTCCAATTTCTTGGCCACCAGCCCTTCCGCGATCAGCGGAGCGCTCACGACAGCCACCCTCCCCAACCGCATCTTTGGAAACTCGATGCCTGTGCGGATGTTTTGAGGCGACTGTGAATATGATTGTGCGGCTGTCGGTGACAGGTCGGACAGGTCGGAACTGTCTGACGAAGAGGTTGCGTGACGCCCTGTCTGCCACCAAGGGAGCAGATTTGACGGAGCTGAACCGTCTGACAGACTCTGCGAGCCAGCCGGCAGAGCCAAAATCAAGGCGAGAGGTACGGATATGATTCTTCCAAGCATTATCTGTAGTCAGGTTGGTGATTTCCAATCGGCAAAGATAATCCTGTTTTTGAAGAAAATCTGTTTTTATTCAACTTTCAATCGAAATGATTTCTCAAGATACGTCCTTCCTTGACCCAAATGGCGGGATTACCGTCCCGACCAGAAGAGCACCCCGCTGAAAAGACTCCGTAAATAATAACCATGCGGAATGTGGTAAATAACCTAAGATTCCGCAGCCTTATTTTCGATAACCGTGCGGAATGTGGCAAAAATTCCAAGATACCGCAGTTATCTCAAATAATATTCATATTTTTGCAAAATGGAAACGCTCCAGAAAGGCTCGCTTCATAGAGGAGACAAACACGCGCAAGGCCATGCACATCACAATGGTGACAACCTACGGTGTCAGGCACAATGAATATTTCAACGACATCCAATCCCAAGTCACACTGGATGACTTATTTGCCGAAGTATTACTTCTATATTTTTCAGGGATATGTCAGACGCGGCATTTGAAAAGACACTGACCCTCGGGGACGCCATCCGCCTTTCCGGACCGATGGCGTTCAACATCATGATCAAGCCCGCCGGGTCGCTCTGCAATCTGGACTGTAAATATTGCTACTATCTCGACAAGGCTGAGATCTACGGCGGCAAGGAACCCCGCATGACCGAAGCGATGCTGGAGAATGTGGTTAAGGAATATATCAGCGCGAACGGAGTGCCGGAGGTGACCTTCAACTGGCACGGCGGCGAGCCGCTGGTGCTGGGGCTGGATTTCTACCGCAAGGCTTTGGAATTTGAGAAGAAATATACCGGAGAAAAGGTCATACACAACACCATCCAGACCAACGGCACGCTCCTCAACAGAGAATGGGCGAGGTTCTTCCGCGAGAACAATTTCCTTGTGGGAATATCCCTGGACGGCCCCAAGGATATTCACGACAAGTACCGCAAGGACAAGGGTGGGTTCCCGACCTTCGACAGGGTGATGAGCGGTCTGAATATTCTTAAAGGTGAAGGAGTTGAGTTCAACACTATGTCCACGGTCAACCACGCCAGCGAAGGCCGGGGATTGGAGACGTATCTTTTTCTGCGTGAGGTCGGCAGCGGATTTATGCAGTTTATGCCTGTGGTCGAGCACGTCAAGTACCCGTTGAACGGGGCCGGGAAGCCGGACAAGAAGAAGCGTCCGTTCATCGTGGACCCGAAAGCGGACGGAGCGATGATCGCTCCGTGGTCAGTGAGCGATGTGGGCTATGGCCGGTTCCTCTGCGACATATTCGATTATTGGGTCAGGAATGATGTCGGCCGCATATTCGTCACTAATTTCGACGCCACTCTGGCCACTTGGGTCGGGGAGATGCCTGGCACCTGCACATTCGCCCAGACCTGCGGCGGCAATTCCGTCATCGAGCACAACGGCGACCTCTACCCTTGCGACCATTTTGTCTATAAGGATTATCTCCTCGGCAACATCACCGAAAAGCCGATCGCCGAGATGATGCGCTCGGACAAGCAGACAGCCTTCGGCATCGACAAGCGGAACAAGCTCCCCACCAAATGCCTTAAATGTGAATGGCTTTTCGCCTGCAACGGCGAGTGCCCCAAGCATCGGTTCAACACCTACGAGTCCCGCCAAGGCAGAGGCGGCCTAAGGATCGAGATCGGCCTGAACGCCCTCTGCGACGGTTACAAGATGTTCTTCAGCCACGTCGCCCCCTACATGGACTATATGAAAGACCTCCTGTCCCGCAAGATGTCCCCCGCCTACGTCATCCCCTGGGCCAGAACCAACTCTCGCCGTATCTAATCATTAGCCCGTGCGTGAAATCAAGCGAACCACTCACGAGTTCGCCAACAGCATCTTGTGAGCAGGATTGGGGCAATTTTGCACACGAACGGAGAGGAGAGATTATTCCATTTGCGTGGAGGACAAACACCTGACATTCAATCAATAATACATACATCCTCCCCACCGATACAGCAGGGAGGATAGGCAATTATTCAATTGTAAAACAGCGTTTTAGCCTCCACGAACATCACCTGACCTCTTCGATGGATTTGATGCCGTCGCGGGAGAGGTCGATGCGGAAGCGCTTGAACTCGGCGGTGTTGTCGTACTGGTACTGGAGGACGAGGTTTAGGTAATAGTCACGGTCACAATCAACGGTCTGGATGGATCCATCGTCGTCGAGGGTGCGCATCAGGACGCTCGGGTCGTCCATCTTCTTGATGAAATTGGTGACATTCAGGCGGATGATGTCATTGATGCCGCTGAAAGAATATTCAGAATTAGCCTGAAGCTTGTCCCTGTCGATGTGGACGGACTTGCGGTAGAGGATGATCTTCTCGGCGGTGACGTTGCCGCTCTCGACCTCGGTGAGGTGCGAGCTGTTGCGAAGGGTCATCACATCGGCGGGAACCTTTTCCGGCTCGATGAAGTCCACGCCCTCCTTCAGCCAGCCGAGCTCGGTGTCCTTGTGGATGATCTTCGCCTTGTTGTCGAAGTACTTGCTGCCGACACGGTGGGCGAAATAGTAACGCATCAGCTCCTTGATGCGGTCTTTCAGCATATAACTGATAATGAGAGCGATAAACAGCGGAAGGGTCAGCGAGCCGAACTTCTTCTGGAAGGCGAAGCTCACCACGGTGGCGAACAACATCGCCAGACCGGCGGCGATGCTGAAATAAAGCTGCTCCACGATCACCCCGTCCCGCCGCTTAGGAGCGCGGAGGTAAAGGTCGCTCTCGATGTACTTTTTCAGGATGCTGAAGCGATGAATGAATATGCGGTTGTGCAGCCGGTCATCTTTCCGGATCTCCGGGTAGCCGAGCTGCCTCATATGCTTCCCGATCCTGCGGTAAAGCGCCGTCGCCTTGCCGGCCAACTCATCCAACTTCCTGCCTCTCAGCCACTCGATGAGTTCAAGAATATGCTTACAAGTGATGTCGCAAATGAATTCGTCCCCGGAAAGGTACATCCTCATCACGCCCTCTGGAACGGTCGGAGCGTTGATGATGGTGCGCAGTCCGACATATTCATCACAGATTTTTCCGGCGTTGCGGATGAAGCCGTCGCACAGGGTCTCCGTGTCCGAGCCGATGCGGTTCTGCTTGATGTGCGCCAATTCATCGCGCAGGGCGCTTTTGACGATGGCCGCGAACATCTTGATCTGATATTCATATTCAGAGATCAGGGTCCGGGTCGGGTTGGACGCCATCTGGATGAACGCCTCGCGGATGTTGCGAAGCGGCAACGCCGGGCCCTCCACTATCTCGCGGAGCAGGAAAACAGGGGTGATGAGGCGGATGTTCGACTTTACATCCTGATAGAACATGTCCTTTGGATAGGTGGCCCTGTTGATGTCGAGACTGCCGGGCACGAAGAACCACATCGCCAGAGAGAAGTCGTTCATCCGCAGTTTCTTGCGGGTGACGAAGCCGACTTTCAGCTCTATCGAGTAGCGGTCGTGGATTCTGGTGTCGATCTCGATCATAACAAAAAAACCGCCTCATTCTTCACCGTCCGCCATAACGATGCGGCTTCCAAAAAAGCCTAGGCATACATTTGCGAATATAACAAATTATCCCACAAAGAACAAACCCGGGGTGATGCCGAGCCATTTGAGGACGGTCTCGCCCCAAAGGAGGATTATCAGCCAGGAGATGGTCATCATCGTGATGCCGAACTTGAAGGCATCCGTCATACTGTACTGGTTGGTGTTGTACAGAAGGGCGGCTGGCTTGCTGTTGAACGGCAGCACATAGACGTGCTCGATCAGCATCGAGACAGGAAGCGCGAGGCTGATGACCGGATAGCCGAACCGTTCGGCGATGCCCATCGAGATCGGCACGAAGATCATTGTCCTGATGGTCTTGGACTGGAAGACCAGACCGGAGTACATCATCAGGAAGGTCAGGATGACGTACAGCACCCAAAACGGAGTGTTGTCGGTGATGCCCATCGAGTCGAAGGCCGCGTTCACCATCGTGCCGGGCAGACCGGTGATGTTCAAGCCGGCTCCCAAGGTGTAGGCTCCGGCGGAGAAGAGCATCAGATGCCACGGGATGTCAACGTCGTTCCATTTCACGACCCCGATTCCCGGCATCAGGGCGATCACGGCACCGATGAAGGCCACGGTCGTGGCGTCAATCCCGTGCAGGCTGTCAGTACACCAAAGGATAAGGACACCCATAAATATTCCAACGGCCTTCCATTCCTCGACAGTCATCCTGCCCATCGCGTCCAGTTCGGTTTTCAGACGCTCCAGACCGCCGTCAATCTGCGGCTTTTGCTCGTCCTTCTTCATCGGGAAGAACACGTACATCCCCATCAGAAGACCGATGATCAGAATCAGGAAACTCATCGGGCCGCAGGACACCAGCCAGTCCGAGTAACCGAACTGGCTCGCCCCGGCGGCGCCGAAGATCAAGGAGATGGCCAACAGGTGGGCGCCGCTTCCGGTGTAGAAGGCATTCGCTCCGATGTTCACTTGGAACAGATTCTGGATCACGAGGTTGCGCCCGAAATTGTTGCGGTGACCGTCAGACGCTCCGTAGATGGCGCAGACAACCATGAAGATCGGAAGCATTATCGTGGCCTTGACGGTCGTGGCGGAGATGAACATCGATAGCACGATGTTGATTATGAGGAAACTCCACAGGACTCCCTTAGCGGTCTTGCCGAACTTGATCACGAACCACATCGCAAGGCGTTTGGCGAACCTGGTCTTGACAAGCATCGAGGCGAGCACGAAGGAAAGGATATTTAGCCACATCACCGGATGTCCCAGCTGGGCGAAGGCCTCCTTCTGGGTCGTGACACCGCAGAGGACGATGAGCAGGATGATGATCAGCGAGGTGAGATAGTTCGGAATCGCCTCGGTCATCCAAAGGATAAGGCCCGCCGTGAATATGGCCAACATCGCATAGTTGGACCTTATGAACGCGGGCAGGCCTATCTCGTTCAGCCGTGCCAGGGCCTTTCCCGACACGGATTCAGCGGTGAGGCTGTCGATGAAGCCGAAATGTCCGAACCAGTAGATAAGGACAAAGGCAAGTATGGCGAGCGGGCCGCCGAGACGCGCCATCCAGATCTCGAAGCCGCTTTTCTGCATCTTCGGGAGCTTTTCGAGGCGGTAGTTGTTCATATCCAGAGGGTCTGACATATTCGTGAATATTTTAAATTGAACTTTTGTGCTTTGAAGGTTGCTGGTCACTTCGGTAGGCTCAGCGACCGACAGGTAATGCAACTTCGATGGTTGGTGAGTTTGTCGAACCAACGTCGCTTCGACAAGCTCAGCGACCAAAGAATCTACTTCCAGTTCTTGTAAGGATTCTTCATCAGCATCGAGTTGTAGTACTTGGCGTTGCCGGTGACCTCCTCGCCGAGCCAGGACGGCTTGTCGAAAGCCTCGTTCTCGTCGGAAAGTTCCACTTCGGCCACCGTAAGTCCCTCATTGTCACCGTAGAACTCATCCACCTCATAGGTGTGCTCCCCGGCCTTCACAAGGTAACGGGTCTTGTCAATGACACCCGGCTCGCAGATCTCCAGCAAAGCCTTCACATCCTCGACAGGAATCTCCTTCTCCCACTCGAAACGGCTCGCGCCGCTGGCATTGCCGATTCCCTTGATGGTGATGAATCCCTTGTCACCCTTCACACGCACGCGTACAGTTCTTTCCGGAACACTGCTGAGGTAGCCTTGAGTGATTCTTGTAGCCTTGAACGCATCCGACTTGAAGTCGCCGTTCACCAAAAATTTCCTTTCGATTTCCTGTGCCATAATCTATTCGTTTGCAAGAGGTTTGTCAATCATTCCGATAACACGCTTGATGGCCTGGAGGTAGTTGATGTTCTCCACGCCCTCAAGACCGACATCCTTGATGGTCTTCTTGATGTCCTCGATCTCAGTGGACTCACTGTTGATGGTCACGACCTTGGCCCCGTTGATCAGCACGTTGCCGACCTCGCAGATCGTGTCGTTGACCATGTAGCCGAAACGCTGCTTGTGGACACGCACGGCGGCGAGATCAGGGTTGGCCTTCACCATCGCGATGAACTCCTCGTAGGTGTAGGTGTCCTTCGTCAGTTTAGGCATCTCAACCATAAAGGCGGGGAAAACCTCTTCCTCAAGCACCTTGGCGCTGATAGGGAACTCACCCTTCATCAACGGATTCCACTGCTCAAGGCCATCGACTGTCTGGACGTAGGTCTTGATGTCCATCTTGCCGTCTCGGATCTTGGTGTTGTTGATGTCGTTCTTGCGCGAGATGATGTAGATCTCGTCGCTTGAGCGCTCCCAGACCTTCTCAGGAACAGGAACGGACAGACGCGCCATCCTCTTGTGTGCCTCACAGAAGCACTGTCCAAACGAGCGGAACTCGAAGCGAGGCTTAGAGATCTCGCCAATCTTCATTTCTTCTTTTGCCATAGCAATCAATTATTTATGAATATATTAATTCCATTAATGCATACCCCCCGGTCACTTCGCGACAGCCCCTGAGGACACGGGGAAAGGATTCACCAAACCCCTTCGGTCGCTTCGCGCTTCGCGCACTTTTCATCCAACCCCCAGTCGCTTCGCGACAGCCCCTGAGGGGCACGGGGAAAGGTTTCCCCGAACCCCTTCGGTCGCTTCGCTCCGAATCACGTGACTTTGTGGGCATTATCTATAATTCTATTCCAAACCTTCGACTTTGTCAGCGGTCTCGTTGGCGTTCTTGGCGGCCGGGGTGGCGGAAGTGAAGTACCAAGCCCCTGTCCCGTCAGGAACACGGCTGTAGGACGCGCTTGCCTTCTTGACGAAGTTCACGAGATTGAAGCAGTCCAGACTTCCGCCTTTAGGGTCGAACAGTTCCACCTTGACAGCCTTTTTGGCGGAAAGGCCTGAGCCAAAGAAATAGCCATCCGGATGCTCTGCGTGATCGGCCTGGACATCGGTGCTGTAAAGGAGAACGAACTCTCCTGATTTAAGGATGGCGGAAGGAGCCGTCCAGACATCCTTGCCGTCCTTCTGGATGGATATTCCTTTAATATGGATGTCCTCTTTCCCTTTGTTGTAGATCTCGATGAATTTGTCGTTGCCGTTGAGTTCGTTCAGAGCCAGGCCAGTGTAGTCGATCGGAACCTCACCGACGGTGTAGGAGACCTCCGGAGAACATTCAGTGTTCCCGTCTGTGCTCGCTTCAATGTGATAGACGACCTTTGTGCCGACCGGGGCGGCTGGGATAGTTCCTTGGTACACGCCCGCATCATTTGTCATTCCGATCATAGGAACAGTCTTTTCCGCTTCTGTCCCCGCCTTGTACAGCAACTCAACCTTTGTGATCTCCACCAGAGCGGTGACTTTCGCTGTCACCGTCACGGCGTCATCCTCTGTGTAGGCAACGGTGTTCTTTATGTCGGAAATGCTGGCCACATCGTAAATCTTATCCTCAACGCAGGAGGCGAATCCGGCGAGAATGAGAGCCAACGCCGAAAACAATGCTATCTTTTTCATATTCATAATATTTTATAAATCAATTAGAAAGCGACTTGGAAACGCATCGCGAGCATATGGTAGTCAACCCCGGCCTTGCCGGCGCCCTCTACTACCTTGGTGTAGTCCTTGGTAGGATTGCCGGCGGCGTCGTGACCAACGAACAGCTTGCCCTTGCCGTTGGCATAGCGGTCATTGTTGTTGTACTGGTAGTTGATGACAAACTTCACGTTCTTGGTCGGGTAGAAGTTGATCCCGAAACTGAACGCCTCCGCGCTTCCTCCGAAGTAGTCAGCGGTGTTGAAGTCGCAATATTCATAACGCACGGCAAGTTCGACATCACCCCAGGAGCGCCCAGGAGTGATTCTGGTCGGTTTGGCGCCATCGTAGTCGTAGTTCTGACGACCGCCGAAAAGAAGATAGGAAGCCTGCGCGTACCAACCGTCGGCCCACTGGGTTCCGAGGTTGTTGATCTTCTTGTCCAGAAAAGCCCCGCGGGTGAGGTAGGCGCCCTCATAGCGCAGCCCTTTGTAGAAACCGGCAAGCTCTGCGGTCCAGGCAAGCTCATGGTCAAGACCTGTGATGACATCGGTGTCGAGGTACTTCTTCCTGTTGATGCTCGTAGAGTTGCGGCTGCTGTAGCGCGCGGCTCCGTAAGCGTCGGTGGATGTGACCTTCGGCTCACGGTAGGATATCGCTCCGCCAAGATGAAGAGCCGACTCCGAACACTTATAGAGAGGACGGAAGACTACTTTCCCCGTGTAGGACAGGCCTGCGTTGCGGCCAAGATCCTTGTTGTTGTCCTTCATGGCCGTGGCCTCTTCGGCTCCCTTGAGCTCAGGTCCGAACACACCGCCGGCAAACCAGAACCATTTGTTTGAATATGTCAGATTCAGCCCCAGATGCCTTGACGGTGCGAGCGAGGTCACCATCGGGCGTTCCATGAACATAAGGTAACGGGATGTGGTGTTGCGCTGGATGGAGAAAGACTCCTTGAAATTACCTGCCTTGATCTCAAGCCCGGGCACTCCATTATAGGCCAGAATGGCATCCTTGAGTTCACATATTCCATCAGCCCAGTCAGTGTCAATCTCTCCGTACCAGTTCCTGTCCAGCTGGGCCTTGACGGCGAAACGGGCACGGCGGATGGACATTCCGTTTCCGATGTGGTTAGGATTATCCTTCCCGTCAAGTCGGGAAGAAGTGAAGTCCGGACCTCCGAAAAAGACAGCTGCGTCGCCCTGCACACGGATGTCGAACCACATCTTGTAGTCAATCTTCTTGGCGTCCAGCACCATGATTCCGTCCTGGATCTTTACCTGTCCCGGAGTGGAGTTCACCTGCTGACCATACTGGTTCAGTTCAACCTCTGAATCCTTCTTCGTGTCCGTTGTCTGGGCGGACAACGAGACTGCCAGAAAGGCCGCCAGAGAAACAAAAACAACTCTTTTCATACTTTACAACATTAAGCGATTAATAAACCTGGTTATATAGTTTTGACAAATTCCGTCAGATTCTGCCCTCTGGCCAGGCCAAGCTTCGCGCGGAGCCTGTGCCTGCCTATCTCGACACTCGTCGGAGCTATATTCATCAATGTGGCTATATATTTCGTGGAGAAACCGAGCCTTAGCAGCATAGCCAGGCGTCTCTCCTGTTTTGTCAATTGTGGGAACCGTTCGGTCATCCGGGTCGTGAAATCCTTGTGGAGGGTCTCGACCTGGGCATAGAAACTGTCTATCTCGTTGGAGAAATTCCTTCTGAGATTGAGATCGGTGCGGAGTTCGTGAAGAAGTTCGTCCTTCTTCTCCGGTTCCATCTCCGCCTGAGCCTGTTTGACCTTTTCGTAGAGTCCGTCCATGAACTCTTTCTGCTCGCTCAGGTTCATCGCCACGCTGACGAGTTCCTTGCGCTTGAGATCCAGCAGGTTGTGCAGGTTCTCATTCTCCGCCTGCATCGTCTTGATCTCCATCTCGTTGATTGCCCGGCGGTTCTCGTTCAGTTCATCGTCCATTTCACGAAGAGTCCTGCCGGAGGTTTTCGATGCGCGCAGATAAAGGAACGACATGACCGTCAGACCGCCCGAGACAAGGGCGAGAAGCATAATGAGGAGCCCGACCTGGGCGTTCACCAAGGAGAACAGGTTCGGATGTATCATACCAGAGATAAGACAGGCGAGAATCATCGCCAGAAGCGGAGTCAGAAGCGCGTCCGTACCGATCTTGGAGGCAAGTGGCATCCAATTGACCTCCTTGTTCTGAGCCAGTTCGCAACCGGCAAGCCCAGCCAACATCAGAAGCCCCGGAGCCAAAGGAGTGGCTTTCAATTGAATATTCCCGATCCTCAAATCGAAAGAGAAGATCAAGGTGACAAGCGCGGCGGCAAGCGTCATCGCCAAAGCGGCCTCGGCATTGATGTCGAACCACCTCTCCATAAGTCTGTGCGAGTTGGATCCGGCCTCGCCCTTTACCAGCAAACATATGGCTATGGCAACAGCGGCAAACACCAACAGTTGGAATTCCAACGTTGAGACCGACGGAACAAGCCCTCCAAGGTTGAACCCTATGGCAAGCATCAGCGCCGAGGCCGCGATCGTCATCGCCAGCCCCATCCTGTTCATCTTCGTAAGCAGATGACAATCAGACCTTGACGAAATCGCAGAGATTACCTTGCAAAGAATGATGGCGATAAGGATTGTGAATATGACCGCGGCCAGCCACGAAAGCGGCACCGACCACTTGATAGCCGACGAACCGCTTTGGAGCATCCGCGTCCCGGCTATCGCTCCGGCAAGAGAAAACACTATGGAAGCGTCCTTTATGAATATCCTGACGGCCACTACCGCCAAGGTCGCGGCGAAGATCACCACAGCGTAATCCCTGCCGGGAACAAGCTGAGGAGACACAGGACGGGAAAGGCCGACCCCGACAAACAGCAGAAGCATTATTCCCGGGACACGGAACCGTCTGGCCACAGTGTGGCAGGTTCCGGCAGGTGCCAGAGCAACGGGCAGATCCGTCACCGAGAACCATCCTGTCAGGATGATGACAAAGAGTATGAACACCGTCATTGTCATCAGATGCTTCTTTTGATTGACATAACCGACAGCTGGTCAGCTACTTTCTCGGCCTCCATTGAAATCTCCTCGATGTGGAGTGCGAAGTAGCGCAGATGGAACTTCTGGCTGAGCCTTAATTCGTCCATCGTATGGAAAACCTTCTTCTTGAGGGATTTGGCCTGCTTGTCCGCCTCCTTTTCGTAGAAATAGACCCTGTGAACCTTCTCGGTGATACTGTCCGAAGTCCTGAAATAGGCCTTGGCCGCCGGAATGGCCGTCTCCACAGCCTGAGTGGACAACTCAGTGAGTTTCAAGAAATCCGCATTCAACTCCACCGGAATGAACGGCCTCTCTATCTCGAACTGGAACAGATTGTCGTTCAAGGTGTCGATGATGTGGTCCAAGGCCTCCTGAAGACGCATGATGTCTCCTCTAAGCCTCACAAGACTTGACTGCCTGTAAAGTCCGGCCTCGATCTCCCTGCGAAGGAGTTCCGCCTCGTTCTCCAGCCGGGTCATCGTCTGAAGATTCCCTTTGAACGCCTCGACATTAGTATAAAGATAGTTCTTCACCCCCTCACCGAAAATCAGCAAGGCCTGGTCGATCGTGTCGAAGAACTTGTCGATGTCACCTATGATTTTATTGATTCTTTTCTGGTATAGCATATTCAGTAGTTATTGTGTCGCTTTAGTGTTTCGGCTTATCGCGATGCCGGCATTACCGGTCATCAGCACTGTCAAATTTAGACCAGAATCACGACGAATCAAAATGAGTAAATTGCCCAAACATTGTGTTGTAAAGTTTTTACATTTAACTAAAAGATTGAAAAACAGTACTATTTTCCAACAGTCTGTAAAGTTACTAATAAAAACTTAACTTAGGCTTTATGGTGTTTTGTAAAGTATGATTTTAAGTAACCAAACATCATTTCATGAATTTAGCTCCCTGCTCACCATTACTCGAAGCCATCTTGGACCACAAGCTCAGGTCTCTAAATTTCACCGCACTTGGGCAACAAGGCAAAACAAAATATTTTTTATATTTTTGCAAAAAGGACCGATGTGATTAAAACTCTTGTAACATTATTCATTCTCTGCTTTGCGTCTCTGTCGTACGATTCAGAGACTTCATCTCTGCGGATCTTGGACGAGGCGTTGAAAAACACCGGCTACCAAGAGGAGAAAGAGCAAATCATAGCCCAGATTTTCAAACAGGCAAAAGACTCCTCCGCCAATCGTGAGCTCTATTTTTGGAACCTGTCAAGATTAAGGGACGAATATGCTTTCTACCAGATTGACTCTGCGATGTCTTATTCTTTAAAGTCCTTGAAAGTGGCGTTAGAGATAGGTCGTGAAGACCTGATCACCGTCGCCAAACTTCATATGGCGGAAGAATTCATACAACAAGGCATGTATATCGAAGCAAAGGAATGGCTTGACGCCCTACTTAACAAGGACATTCCATCAAACCAGCTCGAAACCTACTATTACCAATACAACGCCTTATACGAGGCTCTTGGCCAGTGCACTGACAATCTTGACATTAAATATTCGTATAAACAGAAAGAACATGCCTACAAAGATTCGATAATCAATGTGGCTCCTTCCAACATATTCATTAAAACAGCTTTGCTTTCTGCATCAAACCAAGAAGAGAAAGCTCTCTCCGCCCTGCTTGACCGCTACAACGAGATGTCTCCCGATGATAGGGACATAGGACCTATCGCATACATGATTTCGACAATTTACAGACAATTTGGGAATCGTGCCGAAGAAAAGAAATATCTTATCATTTCGTCCATCTCGGATATGAAAAGTTCTGTCAAGGAATATCTTTCCTTGAGACGGCTTGCGGAGATTCTTTTCGAAGAAGGAGATTACGCGCGCGCACACAAGTATATTACAAGGTGTATGAATGATGCTATGTTCAGCGGGGCGCGACTCAGAATGGTTCAAGTCTCCTCTATCCTGCCTGTTTTTGAGGGAACCTATCAGCATAAGTTGAGAGTCCGGGTCATTATTCTGTCAATCAGTCTGATAACCATCATTCTCTTGATGATAACATTAGCGGTTCTGCTGAGACAGAAACACGAACAACAAATTCAGCTTTGCGAAGCCAATAAACTATTGTCAGAGTCAGGCGCAATCAAAAACGTGTATATATTCAAACTCATGATGGAGAGTGTCAGCAGAATTGAAACGTTGGACAACTATCGGAAAATGTTGAAGAAGAAGTACATCAGCGGTGAGAAATACTCTGTTTTGGACGATCTTAAGTCAACCGACATCATTGATGAGCAATGGCGGACATTCTACCGCAATTTTGACAGCATCTTCTTGGAAATGTTTCCGTCCTTCATTGATGGAGTTAATTCCTTGATGACAAAAGAGAACCAATTCGCCAAAAACGACAGCCTGTCTGTCGAGTTGAGAATCCTGGCGCTGATCAGACTTGGCATTGAGGACACCGACCGGATCGCGGCTGTCCTGAATTACTCCAAATCCACTGTTTATTCCTATCGTTCAAGAATCAGACTGAGATCCCTGGATCCCAAAAAATTCGAGGAAAGGCTAAAAAACATCAAGAGTATCTAAGTTACAGCATTTGGATAATATGCCTTGGCTCATATAGCTATGTAATTAAATTTCAAGAAGTAACCTAATAATAACCTTTGGATTTTGTTTATATCCTATATGATTGATGCGGAATAATACAGACCTTTGTGACGTTGACCTCTCGAACGAGATTAATAACACAAAGCAATTTGTATATGAAATCAATCTATGACAAACGAGCACGATTACTCGCTCTACTCATCACCTTGTTGTGTGATGCATCGCTATTACTGTCGGCTCAGTCACGCACTGTAACCGGGATTGTGACGGAAGCATCGACATCTAACCCTTTGTCCGGTGCTTTTGTCTATGTTAAAGGTTCTTCGGATGGAGCCACAACTGATTCCAAAGGCTCCTATCATCTGACACTTCAAAGTCCGGATGATATTATTGTGGTCTCTTTGCTGGGCTACAAAGAGATTCAGGAAAAAGCCGGGCAGCGCACGGCCATCAACTTCTCCTTGATGGAAGATATGGATTATCTGGACGAAGTGGTTGTCATCGGTTATGGGACACTGGACAAGAAAGAGCTGACATCGGCGATCGCCCACGTCAATTCAAAAGAGTTCCTTGCGACAGCCGGTTCCGATCCTTCAATGTTGATTCAGGGGAAGGTGGCAGGAGTGTCGGTCGAGAACATCGGAATCGGAGATCCAAACAACCAGGCAACCATTCAGATTCGTGGAATATCTTCCAGAAATGCGGGTCTGGGGCCGCTTATCGTCATTGATGGTGTGGCAGGTGGTAATCTGTCGAATGTAAATCCTAACGACATTGAGTCAATCGACATCCTTAAGGACGGTGCGGCTTCCGCGATTTATGGAACACGTGGAAGCAATGGAGTAGTGTTGATAAACACGAAGAAAGGGGCGAAGGATGGAAACTTTCACGCGACCTATAACGCCATCGCTTCCGCGAATGTGATGATTAATGAACTTGAGATGCTCTCGGCGGACGAGTTCCGGAAGAACAAGGTAGAAGCGGGCACAGCAGAAGATTTTGGCGGTAATGTGGATTGGCTGAAGGAAGTTAGCCGCATAGGGTTCTCTCATCAGCACACTCTGACCCTGTCCGGTGGGAATAGCGAGAATAATTTCAGAGTGAGTGCTGATTACAGGAATGCAAACGGAATTGACCGACGCTCGGAGCGTGAGGAAATCGGAGCGAGAGCCAGCATAAACCATAATACCAAAAACGGGCTGTTTACTTTCTCCGTCAACATCGCTCCACGTCTTGTCAAGAGCAAGTCTTCAGACTGGCATGTGTTCCAATATGCCATAGAGGCAAATCCTACTTCTCCGATCTTTGACCCACAAGACCCTTCCAGATACTTTAGTTTCATGGGGCAGCGCGCGGACAGGAATCCGGTAGAGTTGATCAAGACAGAACTTTCCGACAATGAATACAAACTGTTGGACTGGGACGGAACGGTGAGACTGAACATTTTACCGGGGCTGAACACACAAGTCACATACTCAAATCAGTATGTCGGCAGTTTTGGTGGTTACTTCCTGCCTTCAACAAACACAAAGACGAATATGTCTGAAGCCAACAGGTCTTATGGCCAGACAGACAAATCCGCTGTAGAGTGGCTCGTGAATTATAATAAATCTTTCGGGGATCATTCGGTCAAGGCAATGGCCGGCTACTCTTGGCAAAGCATTACCAACAGTGGTTTTTCCGCAACAAACAAGCAGTTTGCCAATGATGGTACGACCTACAACTCTTTGGGTCAAGGAGAATGGGGGCTTGAAGAAGGACACGATGGAACAAGTTCCTATAAAAACAACTCTAAACTGATCGCATTCTTCGGCCGTCTGAACTACGACTACATGAGTAAATATCTCCTTACGCTCTCCCTCAGGTACTAAGGCTCTTCCAAGTTCGGCATAAACAACAAATGGGGTTATTTCCCAGCGGTTTCCGCAGGTTGGAGACTGTCTAAGGAAAACTTTATGAGTTGTTGCTCGGGTTGGCTCAACGATCTGAAAATAAGGGCGGACTTCGGAGTTACAGGTAATCAGGATTTTGACAGCTACAAGTCCCTGAACACTATGACAGGATTCGGGCAGTATTACTACCAGGGTAAGTTTTTCACAGTCTGGGGCGCTTCCAAGAACGTTAATCCAGACCTAAGATGGGAGAAGGGTGTCAATTGGAATGTCGGGTTGGATTTCTCCTTGTTCGACAACAGAATCAGTGGTTCCGTAAATTATTATAACAGAACCCAGAAAGACCTGCTCGGGGATTATAACGTCTCCATTCCGCCATATTTGTTCTCCACCACATTCGTGAATGTAGGAACAATGAAGAACAGCGGAGTTGAAGTGGAGCTGCACGGAAGAATCTTCGACAAGAAAGATTTCTCCTATGATGTCTCTCTTGTAGGCTCCACTATGGACAACCGTTTCATCTCTTTCTCAAATTCGGATTACAAAGGGCAGAAATACTATTATGTGGCTCCGACAGAGGATCCATTCCCATTCCATTATCTTCAACGGATCCAGGAAGGCGAACGAGTCGGAAACTTCTATATGTGGAAATACGCAGGATTGAACTCTGACGGAGAATGGGTGATTTATGACAAGAACGGTGAATATAAAGCAGGAATGGATGCGACAGACGAGGATATGTACGTTGTCGGCAATGGGTTGCCTAAATTTACGGCAAGCTGGTCCAACTGCCTGAAATACAAAAATTTGGATTTGAGCATATATTTCCGTGGAGCTTTCGGCTTCGAGATATTCAACATTCACGAGTTCTATTACGGGATTCCAGGCATGACAAGCAATGTGATGAAAACCGCCTACACCAAGAATGCAAACATCAAGGAGAATCCTTTGGTTTGCGATTATTTCATCGAGCGCGGTGATTATCTAAAACTGGATATGGTGACCATAGGTTACACAATCCCTCTCGTCAGCAAATATTTTGACAGTGTCAGATTCAGCCTGACCGGAAAGAACCTGTTCACCCTCACATCTTTCAGCGGCGTGGATCCTTCCACCTATAGCACAAACGGGCTTACACCCGGAGCTACAGGTTCCAGGAATTATTATCCTACCTGCCGGCAATTTTTGGCGGCCGTACAAATAGCATTTTAATACAAAACGCATTTTAGATCAACAAATGAGAACGTTTAATATTCTGATAACAGGCATATGCCTGACATTGTTCGCATCCTGTACGGATCTTTCCGAGACATTGTTTGATCAGGTGGGATCGGACAACTACTACAACACGCAGATGGACATAATCCGTGCTGTGTACCGTCCGTTTGAACACGCGTACTGGAGCGTTCAGTCTCGTCAAGTGATTCAGGAACTATCCGCTGACCAGATAGCGGCTTGGAAGAAAGATGATTGGTGGGAAGACGGTGGCAGATGGAGCCGTCTGCATTATCACACGTGGACGATCGAGGAAGAACAGTTCAAGACCGAATGGGAAGCCTGTTTCAAAGGTATTATGCAGTGCAATTATGTGATGGACGATCTGGATCGTCTGAACCCAGCTGATTTCAATCTTTCGGATTCTGACTTCGCCGCTTTGACTTGTCAATGCCGAACTATGCGCGCGTGGTTCTATCTCCGTCTTCTTGATGAATTCAGAAATGTCCCGCTTGCGGTAAGTTCCGATGTCACGAAGAATTCGGAAAGCAATGTCAGTCCTCAAGAACTTTTCAGTTTTATTGAAAGCGAACTGACCGACTGTGTGGACAAACTGCCTGTCAAGACCGGGGTTGCAGGGAACGGAGTGAACCAAGGCCAGTGGAACAAGGCCTCAGCCGCCGCTCTGCTCGTGCGCTTGTACCTGAATTCGGAAATCTATATCGGTCAGGCAAAATTCAATGAGTGCGCGCAGATCGCCAGAAAGATAATAGCAGGTGAATATGGTGCATATTCATTGGAAAAAACCTGGGATAAGGTTTTTGACTGGGATAACGACAACTCCCCCGAGATCATTTTTGGCTTTCCCTCAGCAAAGGGGTACAATCATTATGTTTACGCGGGAGACACCTTTTGGTGGACGGTTCCAGCCCGTCAAGTGAGCTACTATTTCGATGACATGGAAGCCACATCGCTCAACGGGGACCATAATTGCAAATACCGACTGGCACCGAGTCTCTCGCCTGACGGGAAGCCGTACAACACATCCCTTGGATGTACGGTAGCCAAATTCAAGAAATATCCAAAGGACTACCGTTTGCTGAAATACCGGAACCTCGGCAACAGTACACGTGAAGGTATGATGCTCTTCGGTTATCTGGAGTATATGAACGGCGGCTCTCTCCAAAGGGTCACAAGCCCAGAAGGTGGATACGATCTCTACCTTAGGGACGCGGTGGCATCGTTCAAGAACACGGCTCCGGATGAATCTCCCGCAGATCTCACCTCTGATATGCTTCACGGAGATCATTCCAGCGGCTGGGCGTATGTGAAGTATCCGTTCTACTCAGATTCAGATGAGGGCCAACTTGAGGCAGACTGGGCTGAAATCAGATTACCGGAAATATATTACTCATTGGCGGAATGTGAGTTCCGTGACGGCAACACGTCAGAAGCGGCGAAACTGCTCAACAAGGTGAGAAGACGCAACTATCCGGAAGCCGATGTTGAGGAATATCTGTACATACCCGAAGGACCGGTGGTGCTGGACGAGCAGGAGTTGCTGGACGAGTGGGGACGTGAATTCCTCTCTGAGAGCAGACGGCGTACGGATTTGATCCGTTTCGGAAAATTCTGCAATGGAGTCTGGTGGGACAAACAGCCGGACGCTGACACTCACACCATAATATTCCCGCTGCATCGAGATGTTCTGAACGCAAATCCTAAACTCGAACAGAATGAGGGCTATCCTAGACCGGAATAAAACAACTCTAAAATAACAAAAGTCATGAAAAAAATTTTTAATCTTGCCCTGATATTGGGGACAATCACCTTGATTTCTTGTGAAAAGGAAAACAAGAATGATGATCCTATCAATTTCGAGAAGGAGTACACGGAACTCTACGCCATTGGTGGAGCTGTAAACAAATGGGATTCAATGGATCCTGAGCCTATGAAGCTTGAGTCGAAGGACAACTTCGTGATAGAGGTGGATCTTATCAAATGCAATGAGAACAAACTGATCAAGTTCTGTATGACAAAGGGAAAGGACTGGAGTCAGACTGATTACCTTGTTCCAGCTACCGTGGAAAAAGACCAGGCTTACTGTTTTCTGAAAGAAGGAGAGAACAAGCTTCAGCACAGTAGCGTCAAACTTGACGGAGAAGGTAATCTCAAGGACTGGTTCTTCGGCCTTCAGGCCGGGACAAGCGGAAGATACCGTCTTACGGTAAATCCTCGCACACTGACACTTACAGCCAAGAAGCTCAGCCCGCTGGAAGATAAGAAAGAAGTACAGTGGCAAGAGGGTATGGTGTACATGGTGGGCGACGCGACACCTGCAGGATGGGACATCAACGGTCCTACGCCTATGACAAAGAATGGTGACATCTTCACCTATGAAGGACCATTATCCGTGGGCGAAATGAAATTCCCGGTCGAGTTCAGATGGGATTGCCCTACTTATATGTCAGAGACCGCCGGTCAGGAAATCGCTGCGGGAACCACCTATAAAGTTGTGCTTGCTCAAACCGGTGAACCTGACAGCAAATTCAAAGTGACAAAGGCCGGTAACTATAAGTTGACACTTGACACCAAGGCCATGACACTTAAGGTAGAGGCGCAATAATGAGACGAAAAGTTTTGTATGTGCTTATGTTGTTGTCTTTGGCGAGCGTTTCGATGCTCGCCAGAGACAGCAAATTCACCCGTCACGGCACAGGGCCGAAATACTGGATAGCCTACGAGTGGTGCTTTGACAATGACAAGCCTATCCCGGAAAAAAGATGGCAACAGAATATCGACTGGATGGCCGACAACTTGAAGGAATACGGCTATGACATGATCTGTAATGACGGATGGATCGAAGCCGCCCAGACAATAAACGAGAATGGGTATATCACAAAATACAACAGTTCGTGGCTGAATGGTTTTTCGTATTGGAATAAATACATCGCTGAAAAAGGGATGAAGGTAGGTGTCTATTACAACCCTATGTGGTTGACAAGGGCAGCCTTCTTCTCAAATGCCAAAGTACAAGGCACGGATGATATAAAACCAAGCGACATCGTAGGTAGCCACAGCTTCAACAGTGAGTTGTTTTGGGTCGATGTGAACAAGAAAGGCGCGGAACAATGGATAAAAGGCTATGTTCGGTATTTTATCAATCTGGGTGTAAGTTATCTGAGGATTGACTTTCTGGAGAACTATGAACGGAACTATGGTACAGAAGCATATTCCCAGGCGCTTAAGTGGATCGAAGAAGAAGCCGGAGATGATTTGTTTATCAGTCTGGTGATGCCGAATTGCTTCAATCATGGGGAGACGGAAATCAAGTATGGAGACATGATACGAGTGAGCAATGATTGTTTCAAGGGTGGATGGGACTTTCTCAGTAACCGAAGCCGCGGAAGGCATAGAAGTTATTGGCCACAGTATGATAATGTCTTTGATGGATTCATCGCATTCTCAGACATTACGAAGCCTGGCCAGTTGATTGCCGACGGAGATTTCATGCGCCTTGCAAGTCTCCGCGATGTGGAAGAGATGCGTTTCGAGTTTTCGCTGATGGTGATGGCAGGTTCGGCCCTTTGCGTCGCCGATGAATTTGACACCGCCACAAAGGAGGTTTTGGAGGTTTACAAGAACCGTGAGCTTCTTGCCCTGAATGAAGAAGGCTTTGTCGCCGACCCATATTCTTTGGACATCAGCGCATCCTCAAGTTCCTGTTGGTTCGGGAAGACCAAGGACGGAGATGTCATACTGGGCCTTTTCAACAGAGAGGAAACCGAAATCAGTTATCGCATAGATTTCAAAGAAGTCCTTGGACTGGAACAAGAAGATGTGGAGAACATCAGAGATTTGTGGCGGCATAAGGATTTGGGGTCGTTTTCCTCAGGCTATTCCACCACATTACAGCCTCATTCCTGCCGTGTTTTGAGAATACATCCGGGAAGGGGGAAAAGTAGATATTCAGGCTTCCTTTCAGGATGCTCTAAAAACTAACACAATGAAATTCAACCCTCTACATACCATACTTGTTCTATTCACCTTGTCATCCTGTGTCGAATCGGCGTCCTGTGCCACATCTGAAACCAAGCTGGCCTCTCCTTCCGGCGACCTGTGTATGGCCTTTGAACTCACCGGAGAGGGAGAACCGAGATATTCTCTGAATTACAAAGACACACCTGTTGTTTTGCCAAGCCATCTTGGTTTTGAGTTAAGAGGAGTTCTCAAAGCTCAGAAGATTGTATTCGATGCCCAATTCATCCAGAAAATCGATGCGAAGCCGACAGAGCCACTCGACAGGGATTTTTGCGTTGACACCGTGTTATTCTCTTCACTCGATGAGACTTGGACTCCTGTACTCGGCGAGGAGAGGACTGTTCTCAACAATTACAACGAAATGGAGGTCCGATTATCGCAGCCAAGCACCGGCCGTAGAATGAACATCCGTTTCCGCCTATTCGACGACGGTCTGGGATTCCGCTACGAATTTCCTGACAACCAGCCTCTTTCATACTTTATAATCAAAGAGGAGCTCACTGAATTCAGAATGTCCGGAAATCATACCGCTTGGTGGATTCCTGGAGACTTCGACACACAGGAATATGAATACACGGAATGTCGCCTCGACCAGATAGATGAGAATCTGCAGAAAGCCGTATGCGCCAATGATTCCCAGACCCCTTTCTCATTGAACGGAGTCCAGACATCTCTTCAGATGCGCACCGATGATAGCCTGTACATCAATATTCACGAAGCGGCTCTGAAGGATTATCCTTGCATGCATCTTTTGTACGATAAGAAAACCCGCTCTTTCCGTAGCTTCCTGACCCCTGACGCACAAGGTTGGAAAGGCCGCATGCAAACCCCTTGTGTGACTCCTTGGAGAACAGTTCAGGTCACATCTTCCCCGGAAGAGCAGCTTGCAAGCAGGATGATTCTCAATCTGAATGAGCCTTGCGCCTATGAAGACGTAAGCTGGATCCACCCGGTTAAATACATGGGTGTGTGGTGGGAAATGATCTCAGGAGCAGGTGATTGGGCATATACTCGTGATTGTCAGTCAATAAGGTTGGACAGTATGGATTACGTCACAGCCAAGCCAAGCGGCCGTCACAGTGCGAATAACGAAAACGTCCGCAGATACATCGACTTTGCAGCGGCAAATGGCTTTGATGCTGTTCTTGTAGAGGGTTGGAACATCGGCTGGGAAGACTGGGCTAATTGCAATAAGGATTACGTGTTTGATTTCGTCACTCCATATCCGGACTTCGACATCAACGCATTGAATTCTTATGCCCATTCGAAAGGTATCAAACTCATAATGCACCACGAAACATCTTCAAGCGTGAGAAATTACGAGCGGCATATGGAAGCGGCTTACAACCTTATGAATCATTATGGCTACGATGCCGTCAAGAGTGGATATGTAGGGGACATCGTGACTCCTGGCGACCATCACTACAGTCAATGGATGATCAATCACTACCAATATGCTCTGACAGAAGCGGCAAGGCATCATATTATGGTCAATGCGCACGAGGCGGTACGACCGACAGGTCTTTGCCGGACATATCCTAATCTTATCGGGAATGAATCAGCGCGTGGCACAGAGTATCAGGCATTCGGAGGCACACAGCCAAAGCATACTACAATCCTGCAGTTCACACGCCTGAACGGTGGTCCGATGGACTTCACTCCCGGCATATTCGAGCAAGACTTGAGCAAAGCCGGAGGCAATGACTCCAAGGTTCTGGCTACCATTGCCAATCAACTGTCATTGTACGTCACAATGTATTCACCTTTACAGATGGCAGCGGATCTTCCTCAGAATTATGAGCGGTTTATGGACGCGTTTCAATTCATAAAGGATGTGGCGGTGGACTGGGAGCGTTCAATCTACCTTGATGCCGAGCCAGGAGATTATGTTGTCATCGCACGCAAGCCAAAACAGGAAACGCTTACAGGAAGCGCAAAAGATTTCAGTTTTGGAGAAGACACTTGGTTCGTGGGAGGAACAACCGATGAGAACGCACGTACCGTAACCGTCGATTTTTCTTTTCTGACACCTGGCAAGTGTTTCGATGCCGTCATATATTCTGATGCACCGGATGCGGATTACCGCACCAACCCGCAAGCCTACAGGATCAGCCAAATGGAAATCACCTCGGAGGATGACCTTATCCTCCGCATGGCCCCGGGTGGCGGTTTTGCAATCTCCCTTAAAGCGAAGTAAAGGATAACGTAACGATCTATACAATCAGAACCGACATATTCCGCCTCTTTTTCAAGAGGCGGAATATGTTTATCTTGTGTCCAAACAGGTCATTATATTGGCACAACGTACGGACAAGACGCTGCGCCACACAAGCGATTAATGTCTCGGAAAGCAAGTAGGGATGAATCCCCATATCCACAAGACGGGTGACGCAACCCCAGGCACTGTTAGTGTGAAGCGTTGAAAGCCGAATTCGATGCGTATGATTTCTTACAAAACACCTTCAGCCACACAGCCACTGTGATCCACCCTGGTGGCACCTTGACTGAAAAACTATAGCTTTAGGCTTTTACTTTTTCAGCCATAGCGTGCCCTCACCCACGTCTGTGGCACAGTAACATGAAAGCGTTCTGTAAGCGAGGGAACTTTTCGCCCCAGCTTGTAATGATTCAAGGCGGTATATTCACAAGCCCTAACTAATGGTCATCCCCAGTTTGAACATCGGGAGGTACATCGCGATCATCACGAAGCCGACAGCCACCAGGATGAAACCGTGCGGCTCCTCGCATCAGAAACCATCATAACCGTAAGTGGGAATATGGAAAGCAACCTCAACATCACATCAGTCCTTCACCGTCTCCTTCAGGTTCTTGTCCTGATCTATCTCCCAAACATTAAAAACCCCGTCCTTGTCAAAGTCAACCACTGAGACCGCCTGAGCCTTGAAGCCGTTCTCGCCAGCCTCCACCACCTCAATTCGATAGTTGGCGTTTCCTCCGTCCGTCACAAGGGTCGCTTGTTCAAACCCAAGTTCCTCCAAATCATCGGAATATCGTGAATAGGTGTAGAAATAGCTCTTTTCCAACGAATGCAGGAATGTAAGTTGCTGTTGTGCCTCCGTCGCCTTCGCCCTTGAGATCAACGGCATCAAGTTCGGCATCACCACCAGCACCAGAATCCCGATGATCACAAGGACAACCAGCAACTCAGTCAACGAGAAAGCCCTCAACGCCTCCCCCCCCCAGACTGTCTGAAAAATCTCGGCGAGAGTTGAAAAGTCTGTACCCCTATACAGGGGAGACTACGAATTTTCAATCCTCACTGGGGGTACTTTTACTTTTAAGACAGTCTCCCCCAGACTGTCTTAAAAGTCTCGGCGAGAGTTGAAAAGTCTGTACCCCTATACAGGGGAGACTACGAATTTTCAATCCTCTCTGGGGGTACTTTTACTTTTAAGACAGTCTCCCCCTAAAAGTGTTTCGATTCAGGACATTCATAATTCACACGTTATATTCATAAAACATTCTAACGAACTTTGACTTTTTCATATGGCGGAAACATATGAATGTTCCTCATTGCCGTTGTTGGAGGGTAATATATTTTCCCTTTTAACGACTCAAGGTCCTCCGCACTCAAATCGTATCTGACCAGAATTTTATAGCCATTACGGATTTCTTTCCAGGAGTGACTCAACAAGGTGTCAATTTCGTGTTATAACGGCCACAGCGTCTTGCCCATAATGGTTAATTCGATATGAGTTGTAACCCTTCCAACTATAATACATTACACCCCATATCAATACAACCGGAACTAAAACATAGATGACTATATTAAATATGACATTCCTCATGACACAACTATTTTACAAAACGCCTTCAGCCACGTTGCCACCACAATCCTCTCAGGTGGCACATCGGTTGAAAAACTGTTGCCTTAAGCATTGACTTTTTCAGCCGCGGTTCACTCTCATTCACGTCTGTGGCATAGTAACATGAAAGCGTTTTGTAAAAGTTATCGTACTTTCTTATATGGTGGAAACGTATCAATTCCACCGAGAGATAATAAGAAGTTGTTTTGAATTGTTTGTTTGAAGGTTTGAGAGTGAAAAACTTCAGTTTCGACCGCTTCTTCCAAGGAAGATAGCGGTGCTATCTGACTGAAGAAGCGGGAAGAAAATGAAGATTTCTTTCACCTCAAAGAACATTTCAAACAATTCAAAACAACTTCTAAGTTACCTTTGCGCAAAAAAGTAAATGGAATATTCTCAAAAACTGACATTTATGGCGTGACAGATTTCCACGGCAGAGCCAATATCAGAAATAATACCTTAGGCCGATAGAGGGTTGGATGGCGAGGTTGTAGGTCAGCACATCGGTCTTTATGTCATAATCATTCTGGCCGACTTTCTTGATGTTGGTGAAGGAATAGCCCAGAGTCAGGAAGCTGACGGAGAAGGCGAAATGGGGAGTCGGGCGGAACTCGAACGCGCCCGGAGCCAATTCTACACCGTAGCCAACGACATTCTTGCTTACGTAAATGTCCGCGGTTTCAACCTTGACGCTCCCAACGGTTCCGAACACTGTCACCTGAGGCGTGAAAAAGAAACCATCTCTTATTTTAAGGTAATATGCCAGATCAGGACCTACCAGAACCAGATTGGTGTTCTGACGAAGCCACCCATCACTGCTTTCATCATACGGATTGGACTCCAAAGCATATTGCACAGAGGCTCCGAGCCTCCAGTTGTCAGCGAAAAACCAGCCGAACTCGCCCCCGGCGCTGAAGGAGGTTGATGCCGGCGTTCCACTCTCCGCTGATCTGACACTTGAATATCCCCCAGAAACCCCGATTATACCTCCGATCGAGACCTCACCTTTCTTCTGTGCCGAAACGGAGCCGCAAGTGATAATGGCAAGAGAGGCACAAACTGTCAATAACTTATTCATAGTATTGAATATTAATATATTCCTTTAAAAGCACGATGCCTACGAGGCGGCTTGCAGGCTACAGATTCAACTTCAGTGTGAATGAAAGATCGATATGAGAAATATTCTCCTGTTTGTCCTTGTCCAGAGTTGTTTGAGAAGTCTTCACACCGTTCTGTTCCAATGTCAATGTGGTAAGCGTTCCTTCTATCGAAGACAGGTTGACACCTATTGACCACATCTTGTTCAAGGCATAATCATAGCCGATGTTGTACAACAAGCCCAGTGTGCCTCCTGTCAGTTTCATCTTTTCTATGACCATTCCTTTGTCACGATAGTTTATGTAACCGACACCGATATCCGCCGTGAGGGCATGCAAGCCGTTTCTGCTGGAAAACCTTGTGCAGAACATCGGGCCGATGAATGATATCTGTATGTTGTCTTTCAATTTACCAGTGACAGTGGTGCCGTTTTCGTCAGTGCCAGTCACCGTCGCGCCATTGCTGGCCGAGAACGCCTTGTAGCGAAGACCAACTCCCATAAACTCCTTGAAGAACCAAGTCGCATCGGCACCGTACACAAATCCCCTCTTGAGTTTCTTAGTATAGGATTTGAAGTCACCCGGTACATTATCGCTGATCTTGCCTAGCCTAAAGCCGCCTCCACCCTCAAGGCTGAATCTGAATTTGGAATATTCCCGGACAGGTTCCTGCTCCTGCCTTTGTTCCTGTCCCTGCTCTTGCTCCTGAGCATAACAGATGCCGCCAGACAAAAACGCCAAAGCGGCGATAAAAGCGATTATTCTTTTCATAGTAATATGATTAATGATTCAATAGGAAAATTTTCAATCTAGGTATTTATAATTAACTCTCTGTATATTCAAAATCAAGGAATGTCAAATCTTGCGTTAAAGGTAAACAAAAAACTCAAAATAAACCAAAATACCATTTCAAAAATATCAAGAATAGGTGTGAACTTTTTGACCTCCCAGCCGCATCAACGGCCGGAAGGTCACGTAATTATTTTCTTCTCAATAGAGAAGCAAGGGCTTGAATCAAAAGTCCTTCCAACCGCCGCCGAGGGCTTTGTAGAGATTGACCACGGAGAGATTCTCCTTCGTTCTGGCCTCGCTTAGTTCCAGCTGGGAGGCAAGGTACTTTCTTTGCGCGTCAAGGACATCCATATAACTGATCACACCGTTTATGTACTGGCTGTTGGCCAGCACGACATATTTCTTGGACGCGCGCTCCATCTCCACCTTCACGTCAGTGTTGGAACGGGCGGAACGGAAAGTCACGGTGGCGTCATAGACCTCTCTGAACGCCTGCATAACATCTTTCTCGTACTCCAGTCTTGTCTGCTCGTAGGAGGCCACGGCGGCTTTGAGGGCGGAACGTCGTTTGCCGAACTCGAAGACCGGTGAAGCCAGTGTGGCTCCGGTGAACCAGAACGGGGACTTCAGGAAATCCTTAAGGGCGTTGTTCTCCTCTCCGGCTCCAAGATTGATGGTAAAGGACGGGAACCTTTCGGCCATCGCCACGCCCACGCGAGCCTCCGCCGCCCTGAGAGCGTTCTCGGACTGCATAAGGTCAGGCCTGCGCCTGAGGATGTCAGACAGAACTCCGGACGGAACAACGGTCTTTGAGATTTCCGATAAGGACAAACCTCGCTCCACATCCTTCGGATACGATCCGGTAATAAAACACAACTCACTCTCTTTCAATGCGATTTGTTTCTGAAGATCCGGCACCAAAGCCTCGGTGGAAGCCAATTCCACAAGAGCCTGCTGGTAAGGGATCTCAGATGTCAGTCCTCCTTCCGCACGGAGTTTGGCCTGATTCACGGACTTCTGCCTTGTGACCAAAGTGTTGGTGACTATCTCAAGTTTCTTGTCCAAGCCCACCAGTTCATAGTAGGCGGAGGCCACACTGGCGATGACGCTCATCCTCACCGCTTTCTGAGCCTCGACAGTGCCGAGATAACCGGCCAGTTTCTCTTTCTTGGACCATCTCAGTCTTCCCCAGAAATCCACCTCCCACTGAAGCGAGGCCTTGACTCCGAATTCAGGAGAGTCCGGTTTCGGATCCGTCCCCCCGTAATTGCTGTGATCATTCTGCGCATAGCCTTTCACCGAGACGGAAGGCAGCTGGGCGGATCTTTGCACACGGTACCTGTACTCCATCTCCTTCAGACGCTCCGCAGCGATGAGGATGTCTTTGTTATATTCCAAAGCCGCGTCTATAAGCTTCTGCAATTCAGGAGACTCATACACTTCCCGCCAGTCAAGGTCAGCGATGCTCCTGTCGCTCGAATCCTCGAAATAGGCTTTCGGCATCTCTCCGAGGTCCGGCTTATCGCAATACCTCGATGTGGAGCAGGAATCTAAAGTCAGGGAAGACACGGCCATGACTGCGACGACCGACAAGGCCTTTCCCGCCTTACGGAGTTTTGGTCTCCACTTCGAGATCCTTGATCTCAACTTGTAGATCAGCACGAAGAAGAACGGAACAAAGACGATTCCGACGGTTATGCCGGTGATCATCCCGAAGAACACTCCGATGCCGATGTTCCTGCGGCTCTCGGATCCCGGGCCACTGGCGAACACGAGAGGCAGCATGCCAAGGATAAATGCCAAGGATGTCATCACGATTGGTCTGAACCTCAGTTTTGCGGCGGTGACCGCAGCCTCTTCCAGATCCTTTCCGGCCTCAACCTCTTCTTTGGCGAACTCTACGATCAAGATCGCGTTCTTGGCCACAAGGCCGACGAGCATCACGAGACCTATCTGGAAATAGATGTTGCTCTCCATTCCAAGCACAGCCACACCGAGATACGCTCCGGCTATCGCGATCGGAAGCGAAAGGATGACGGCCACAGGAATGGACCAGCTCTCGTACTGGGCAGCGAGGAAGAGGAACACGAACAGCAACGCCAGCGCAAGCACGAGTCCAGTCTGCCCGCTCTCCTTCTTCTCCTGATAGGACATTCCGCTCCACTCCACTCCGATGTTGTCCGGCAGATGCTCCTCGGCGATCTCCTCAAGTATGGCAAGGGCCTCGCCGGAACTGGTTCCGTTGGCGGCCTCTCCGCTGATCGTGGACGAATTGTACATGTTGAACCTCTTGATCGTACCCGGCCCTGTCGTGAAATGCGTGGTACCCAGAGCATTTACAGGGATCATCGTGCCTCCCGAACTCTTCATGAAGAAGAGGTTCAGATTGTCGGAGTGGGCGCGGTACGGGGCGTCGGCCTGGATGTAGACACGGTATATTCGGTTGTACATGTTGAAGTCGTTGACATAGATCGCACCGGTGAACGCTTTCAGGGTCGCGAAGACATCGGCCATCGACAGCCCCAGAAGCTGGATCTTGTCACGGTCCGCATCGAAATACAACTGAGGGATGTCCTTTTGCATTCCGGAGGACAATCCGGTGAACTCTTTCCTCTTCATCGCATAATGAAGAAGCGTGTCCGAGGCGTTCTGGAGATCCTGATAGGTCGCGTCCCCCCTTGCCTCAAGCACCATCGAGAATCCGCCCGAAGTACCGAGTCCAGGGATAACGGCAGGTGTGCTGATGTACACCTTGCTCTCCGGATAGCGTGACAAGGAGTCTCTCACCATCGCTATCGTCTTGGACATATTAGTGACCTTGCGTTCTTTCCATGGTTTCAGGATCACCGTCAAGGTGCTGCTGGACTGCGCGGTGCCTATCCGGGGACTGGAGCCGGTGACATTGAGGACATATTCAACATCGCGCTGCAGGAGCAGAAAATCCATCGCGCGGTCCGTCACCTCTCTGGTCCGCTCAAGCGTGGCACCCGTCGGAAGCTCCAGCTCCACAGTGAAATAGCCCTGATCCTCCTTGGGGATGAAACTCTGCGGAACGAGGCGACCGAGTATGAATATTCCCACAATCGCGACGCCGAAGACAGCGAACATCCTCTTCGAATTGTGCAGCGCGAAACGGACCATCCTCGCATAGAGCGAGGTTCCTTGCTCAAGCCACTGGTTTATCTTTCTGAACACGAAGTTCTTAGGCTTGTCATCATCGTGCGGCTTCAGGAATTTGGAACACATCACAGGGCTTAAGGTCAGCGCCACAATGGTGGAGATTATCACGGAAACAGCGATCGTGACTGTAAACTGCCTGAATAATTGGCCCGTAATTCCGGAAAGGAAACTTACCGGAACAAAAACGGCGCAGAGCACAAGCGACATCGCCACAAGGGCGCTTCCTATCTCCCCCATCGCCTTTTTTGTAGCCTCGTACGGGGACAGATGTTCGGTTGACATGATCCTGTCCACATTCTCCACGACCACGATAGCATCATCCACAACGATTCCGATGGCCAGTATGAGGCCAAGCAATGTCATCATGTTCAGAGAGAAGCCGAAGATCAGCATCACTCCGAAGGTGCCGATCAGGGAGATCGGCACTGCTATTGCCGGGACGAGCGTGGCCCTGACATTCTGAAGGGAGAGGAACACCACGAGGATGACAAGGATCAAGGCTTCGAACAAGGTTCTGTAAACGTGATGGATGGACTCCGAGATGTAGGTGGTCATGTCGAACGGAATGTCGTAGGACATGCCGTCAGGGAAGCCCTTGCTGATCTCGGCCATCTCCGCCTTGACCTTGTCGGCGACCTCCACGGCGTTAGCTCCGGGAAGCATAAAAACGTTCATCACGGCGGCGTTGCGGGCGTTGATGCCGCTCTCGGTGTTGTACGACTGGGCCTCAAGCGAGATCCGGGCCACATCCCTGAGGCGGATGATTGATCCGTCCTCGCCCGTTCTGACCACAATGTTCTCGAACTGCTCGACCGATGAGAGACGTCCCGGAGCCGTGATCGGGATGGTGACATCCACATCCGTGATCGGCTGCTGCCCGAGCACTCCGGCCGCGGCCTCACGGTTCTGATCCTTCAGAGCGTTCTGCAGATCCTTGACCGTTATCCCGAGGCTGGCCATCTTGTCCGGCTGCACCCAGATCTGCATCGCATAGTAGCGGCTTCCCACGTTCGAGACAACTCCCACGCCAGGAACACGCCTCAAGCGGTCCTGAATATTCAAGGTTGTGTAGTTGCTGAGATAGACCTCGTCGAATTTCGGGTCATCCGACATCACGGTGATCGTCATCAGCTTGCTTGAGGACTCCTTCTCCACCGAGATTCCGTTCTGCACGACCTCGGCCGGAAGTCTGGACTCGGCCAGCTTGACCCTGTTCTGAACCTCCACGGCGGCGATATCCGGATCGGTGGAGATGTCGAATGTCAATGTCGCCGAATAGCCTCCGTTGTTGGAGTTGCTTGACTCCATGTAGAGCATCCCCGGCGTTCCGTTGAGCGACTGCTCGATAGGTGTCGCCACGGCCTGCGACACGGTCTGCGAGTTGGCGCCCGGATAGGATGTCGAGACGCGCACGACCGGAGGGACAATCTTCGGGTACTGGTCAACCGGCAGCATGGTCAGTCCTATGAGCCCGACAAGTACGATTATTATGGATATGACAGTCGAGAATACGGGCCTGTCTATAAAGAAATCGGATTTCATAAGTTCGTGTCTATTAACATATTCCTTAAGAGCGAACCGCCTCCACCTTCATTCCGTGGCTCAGCTTGTGCTCCCCTTCCACCACAATGACCTCTCCGGGATTGAGGCCACGCTCCACGACAGTCGTGTTCTCCACTTCCGGTCCTGTCTGGATGAAACGCTTCTCCACGATGCCGTCATGTTTCAACACGAATATGAACGAGCCGCTCTTTTCGATGATGATGGCCTTGGTCGGCACCGCCACAGCGTTCTCCCTCACGTCCAAAAGGACTTTAACGTTGGTGAACTGACCCGGCAGGAGTTCACGGTCAGGGTTAGGCATCTCGGCGCGTACCGAGAACGTCCCTGATTTGGCGTCCACAAGAGGATCGGCGAAATCCACCAGCCCTTTGTACTTATAGACGGATTTGTCAGCCATAGTGATGGTCACATACGGATCCCAGTGCCTGCTGGTGTCCTTCTGGCCGAGGTTCACATTTCTGGCCTTTGATTTCTGGTAGTCAAGATCAGTCATCTTGAACTCCACAAGCACCGTGTCGCTCTTGACCACATTTGCGAGGAGGGACTGCGATCCCGGCCCGACAAGAGTGCCTATGTCCACATGCCTCTCGCTGATGTAACCACTAATAGGAGATCGCAGTGTGGTGTAGCTCAACGCCAGACGGGCTTCCGTCAGATTCGCCTCGCTGACCTGCACGTCTGCCTTGGCGCTCTCATAGGCGGCCACGGCGTTGTCCAGATCAAGCTGGCTGGAGGCCTTCTGCTCGAACAAAGGCCTGATCCTCGCCAGATCCCTCTCTGCCTTAAGGGCCATCGCCTTGTTTTTAGTCACCAGTGCCTCTGCCCTGTCCACCTGAGCTTTGTACTGTTTCGGATCAATGATGAAAAGTATCTGGTCTTTCTTAACGTATGTTCCTTCCTCAAACATCATCTTCTCAAGATAGCCTTCGACCCTCGCCCGCACCTCCACGAACTGCTGGGCGCGGATCCTTCCCGGAAACTCCCCGTAGATCTCCACATTCCTTGTCCTGACCGTGTCAACGCTGACAACAGGAAGATCCTCCAAATGATGCTTTGGCCGGAGAACAATGATGACAACAGCCGTGGCGACAACAGCCACAGCGACCGCGCCAATAATGGCTCTTTTGTTAAGCTTGCTCATAGCGATCTTTTTTTGCGAACCAGGCTGCCCTGATCCCGTATATTGAGGCATCGCCTCATCAAAGACCGTTCCAAATTAAATGAAGGCCCGCAGTGTGTTCTTTTTCAGAATTGTACACAACCTCTTTTTATGATTGGATTTCAACCGACAATCATGGCGGGCACCCTCTTTCTTACAAAACACCTTCAGCCGATGTGCCACTGAAGCCCACTCCAGCAGCACATCGGCTGAAAAACTATTGCTCTAAGCTTAGACTTTTTCAGCCAAAGCGTGTCCTCACCTTCTTCTATGGCACATTAACGTGAACGCGTTTTGTAATCGGGAAAGGTTTACGGCTCCGACGGGACGGAGTTTTAGCGGCAATATTCGCAGTCCTTTTAGAGATGGTCTGGTCTACAAACGCTCGTGGCGCCCAAAGTGCTGATTATCAAGGAAAAATGGATTACGTGGTACTCCAAAACGGCACTAGATGAACGGTCTTGTTCCTAATTTTCAACTGGTTAAGTGCCACACGCAATCCTCATCATCAGAACTGGAAGTAGATGAACGACTGTAGGTCGGCGGTGATGAACTGGCAGATGATGAAGACGGCGAGGACGCAGACGAGGGCCATCAGCGGGAGGGGCATCGAGGCGAACCAGATGCGGTAGCGGCGCTTGAAGTTCTCGGGGAGCCAATGGATGACCATTCCGAAGACGAAGACGAGGATCACACCTATGTGCTGCTGAGCCATTTGCGGGATCAGGGACAAGTCCCAGTCTCCGCCGATGCGCTCGACCATATTCTTTGCTGTGCTCCACGCTTTCTCGTTCGCTTCCGCAGGATTCAGGTTGGAGCCGCTTCGGAAGAAAAGGCGGGTAAAAGTAATGAATATGAACGTCATAGCGACCGCCCAACCTGTCTCAAGCCACGAGAAAGCGGCCTTGAAGCGACAAAGATGATAGAGCATCCGCACGACCGCGCCTATGAATATGATGAGCGTCCAGACGAAGAACAGGTTGAACACCGGTGCGGGTACGGTGGTCTTAAGAATATAAAAGGCTAGGCAGATGAAACCGATCACGAGTGTCCGGACATAGACATTACAGCTTTTCCAGAACCTGTAGATCAGCATTCCGAGACCGTTCAGACCGCCCCAGATCATGAAGTTCCAGCTGGCGCCGTGCCAGAGGCCGCCAAGAAGCATCGTGTCCATCCTGTTGATGTCCGAGATCAGTTCCTTACGGTATTTCTTGCAGAAAGTGATCAGAAGTGCCAGCACTGCCGCAATGACCAGAACCACTCCGAAAACCCACCAGTTCTTGGCCAAAGCCGAGGCCAGGAAGGCGATTCCGAGGATGATCGCATACGAGCCGAATGTGCCATTGCGGTTGCCTCCAAGCGGGATGTAAAGATAGTCCTGAAGCCATTTGGAAAGGGAGATGTGCCAACGTTTCCAGAACTCGCCGGCATTTCGTGCCTTGTACGGGGAGTTGAAGTTCTTCGGCAGGTAGAAGCCCATCAGCATCGCGACACCTGTGGCGATGTCAGTGTACCCGGAGAAGTCGGCATAGACCTGAAGCGAGTAGCCGAAGAGAGCCGTAAGGTTCTCGAAACCGGTGTAAAGCAAAGGGTTCTCGAAAACCCTGTCGCAGAAATTCACAGCCAGATAGTCACTGAGGATCAACTTCTTGGCAAGTCCGTTCAGAATCCAGAAAATCGCGATACCGAACTGTCTGCGGCCAAGGAAGAACGGCTTGTGAAGCTGAGGGAAGAACTCCTTGGCCCTCACGATCGGGCCGGCGACGAGCTGAGGGAAGAAGCTGAGATAGAATCCGAAATCCCAGAAATTGCGGATCGGCGCGACCGTCCTGCGGGAGACATCCACCACATAACTGATGGCCTGGAAGATGAAGAACGAGATGCCTACCGGCAGGAAGATGGAGTCGATGCTGAACGCCTGCGAGCCGGCAAGCTGGTTTCCTACGACCGCAAACCAGTCTTTCACAACGAATTCCGTCCCGAAAAGGTTGTTCACCACATCAGTCACGAAGTAGGCGTACTTGTAGTAGCACAGAAGCGACAAGTCCACGACCACACTCAGGACCACAATGGCTTTACGGCCGAAATTCCCTTTCACTCCGGACAGGACAAAACCTGCCAGATAGTTATAGACAATCACAAAGCCGAACAGAATCAGGAACAGTCCGCTCGTCTTGTAGTAGAAGAAAAGGCTGACGAAGAACAGGAAGGCGTTGCGCAGCAGCACCTTGTTCCTGAACACGCAAAGGAAAGCCAGCACTATGGCGAAGAAAGCCCAGAAATAGAACTGGGTGAACAACAGCGGATGAGCCTGGTCGAAAGAGAACAGGTTTTTGAAAAAATCAACGGCTACGTCCAGAAATCCCATCACTTAGCTTTCTTTAAATGTTCCATATACTCGTCCATCAACGCGTTGAAAAGCAGGTCTCCCACCAGTTCATAGCCCTTTTCCGTAAAATGAATCTTGTCCCTCTTGGCGAGGCCGGCCTCTTCCCATTTCTTCATCGAACCGAGTCCCCCCATAATGTCAAACAGATCCCAAACGCCTGCGTCACAATCCTTTCCGAGCCTCAAAAAGCTTTGCTCAGCCAACTTGCCGTTAGAATTCACGACATAGCCTTTACGGCGTATCCTCCTGAAACTGTCGTTGTTGGAGACGAACAGCAGAGCGCAGTCGGGATTCACCGAACGAATCTGCGACACAAGCACCTTATAGCGCGCGACAAAATCATCCACAGAAAAATTCGCGGCGGTCGCATCATTGATCCCGACAGCGAAAATCACAAGGTCAGGGTTGACCAGACTCAAATCATTCAGCAGATCAGGGCATTTCGCATACGACCCGAGCGATGCGCCGTTCACCCCGATCCCCGTCACGGTAAACCCGGGGAAAGGATTGTCCAGGAATATTCCAGTCAAAGTGAACTCACCTTTCCCCTTGGTCGCCACCCGCACCGAGTCTGCCAGAGCGGGCAGGGCGAAAGACCAGGTGGAATCCCCGACGTGACAGCCGGAAAGAGTGTCCCCCTTGGCAAGCACCACCACCGGAACTCTCTCTCCTGCCGATGAATATCCAAGAACCCTCACATCGTTGAACCGAAAGGTTGGATCCTGAGGTTCCGGATCTCTGGCCACCGTGGTGATCATCACGGAGGCTTTGTCGTCCGATGCGCTCAAGGCTATTCCTGTAAGTCCAAGCCTATGGTCCGGATCCCTCTGGACATTCTTTGTCACCTTCCATGAACCTTCGTAACTTGTCGTGAAACTGCTTGGATTGTTCGTGTGTGCGGCAGAAAAAGGAAAAACCAGTCCCCTGCCACCGTCCAAAGCCGGTCTTAAAGACAGAAAGTCGTTCCTGAGCCGTCTGGTCAGCGTGCCGGCCTGCACGTGAGAGCCGCCTATGTGCATGATTCTCAAGTTGCCGCATCCCATGAAAAGCACGGAATCCATCTTGAGGAAAAGACGCTCAAAAGCCGAGCTGTCCCCATGGAACTCAATCTTATTCTTCTCGAAACGAGCGAAATCATATTCAGGAACCGCTTTCCGAAGCGACTGCCCCCAAAGGGTCGCCGGAAGCAGCATCAAAAGCAATGAATATGTCAGGATTCGTCTCATAACTCAGTCTTTGTCAAGGTGTCAGGCACGGCGGGACGAGGATTGAGACTGTCCCGCAGGTCGCGCAGATATATTCCCACAGCCTCGTCTGAAAGTTCCTGGCGGAGCTTGTAGAAGTCGTGGTAAAGAATGAAGGACTTGGCGAGCGCGTTTCCGATCTCAAGCGCTCCCTTGTGTGTGAAATGAATATGATCGGGGCCGGCCAGAGCGGGATTGTGGCTCGCCCATTTCCTCATCGATCCCGGACCTCCCATCACGTTGAACGTGTCCCAGTAGGCCACACCGTTCTTCAGACAGTTAACCTTCAAGGAATCATTAAGTTGCGGCAGGAGCGGCCAGGTTATCAGATTCCCGTCCTCGCTCTTGCACATGTCCGCCGGGCCGATGAACATCAGCCTGGCCTCCGGAGCGACCTCCTTGAAGTAGTCGAACTGCATCACGATCTTCCTCACGTAAGAGGAAATGGCCTTCTTCGAGGCTATTCCAGGCATTGCGTTTCCGCCGAACTGTAAGATTATCAGCCGAGTGTCCGTCTTCGCGAAACTCTCTTTCATCACCTGACGGTTGATGGACGAGAATATGAATCCGGCGCATCCACGCAAGGCGACATTGTCAACGGTCACGCCTCCCTTTCCGTCCAACATGATTCCGTAGATCTCAGCGTTGCCGGAGAAATTGATTGAACCCTTCTGGACATCGCAAGGCAGATTCCAGGTGACCATCGAGACTCCGGCCTTGGCAGAGTCGATGACGGTTGTCCTTACCGGCAACGTGTCGCACCTCAGTGTCATCCCGAACCCTGCTGAGTTTTGTCCCAGAAGCACGGAAACCTTTGAGATTGACTTGACCAACTCCTGGGAATACCTGTTTTTGGTTCTGGTGAACGTGAACGTTCCGTTGCCGGAAACGTCAGTGAACTGTGTCAGAGGCCCGTAGCGCTTGTGCGAGGCCTTCCTTGTCAGCGAGTCCCCCACCATAGCGTAGCGGGTCAGGCTTCCGGAAGCGTTCTGCGAGAGCGACACGGTCTGAATCCGTTGGATCATCGGCACCATTCCCGGCCCGGAGCCGCCGAAGCGTTCCTGAAGATCCTGCCTAAGCACAGCCGAGATCCTGTCCATTTCCAATTGGGAATCACCATAGTGCAGAATCCTGACGGTGCGGCCGGAATCTGCCGCCGCGGCCATCTCAACAAACAGCGAGTCAAAGAACGTGTAGTCATCCTCCGGCAGGCAGATGCGGTTTGGATTCGAGGTGATGTAGTCATAGTAGTAGCGCAGCGTGTCCGTCGAGCCTTCGACCATCTCGTAGCTTTTCTGCACGGCAAGAAGCACGGAATCCACATTCACGTCCACCGTGCTGTCCTGAAGGTCGGCAAGGTACGCCTGATAGGACGGAAACCTCAACTTCAAGTCTCCCACCTGAACGCCTTTGGACGGATAGACGAACCAGACCGCGAAAAGGATCAGGAAAACGGAAAGAAAAAACAAAAGTACTTTATATTGCTTCATGATGACTACTTGTAAATGACCAGTTTACGCCCTTCTCGGATCATATCGCTCACTAGGTTGTTCCATCTCTTCAGGTCAGAGACCTTGACCCGGTATCTTGCAGCGATTCCACCCAGCGTGTCGCCCCGGCGGATTGTGTAGGTAATCCTGTCGGTGTTCGCCGCCTGCCTCTTCCGCAGCGAGTCCAGACGGGCCTTCCTGAGCGCCGCCTGCTCCTGCAGGAACGCCAGCCTCTCCGCCTTCCTCTTGGCCGCCAGCGAACCTATCCTCTCAAACGCCGCAGGAATGTTTTCTGAATATTCCTCCCCAGCCTTTTGTAAACTCTTAAGGATCGGGGCTTTGGCAAACGAAGTGGAATCCATCGCGGCCAGCGCCGTCGGACTTGTGGCATAAGCCACTATCGACATATTCCAGTCGCCATATTCATTGAAAAGTTCCTGCAGCCGGTCGAGTGCTATCACGGTGGAAAGATAATCATCGAAGCGAACATCCGTAGAGTCCAGATCACAAGAGCTTCTACCTATCAAATTGCTTGCTACGCCTCGACCCTGTTCCGTCCTCACCACCTCTCTGTCATTCGTCATCAGCACCTCTGCCACATCCCCGGTTCCTTTATCCGATTCGGTTGCGGCTTTCCGACAAAGTGCTTCCCCCCTGATAGCGTCCAGCGCCGTGAGCGACCATATTCCTTCCCTCCCATCGTCCGCCCGCTGGTCCGCAAGCGCCAAAGGCAGGAAAAGAATCCGCTCCGGCATATTCCTGCGCTCCAGTTCCGTCCGCAGCGAATCGACAAACTCAGGCGTGGCGCACCACCCCCGCAGCCCGCTCCCCGCAAGCAGCGCCACGCCAATGAATATGCATCTGAAAAAGCCTCTCATCTGACCGTCTTTCTCTCAACATCCGTTACCAGGCATCCGCCCGAAACGAATAAAGTTCAAAGATACGAATTTTTCGTGCGTAAAAGGTCTTCTCCTGCGCACGAAAGTATCATTTCCCTTCCTCTTGTGAGCCAAAAGCCGTCTCGCGCTCACGAGAGCATCGCTTTCCTCTCCTTCGTGAGCGAAAAAAACTGTTCTGCTCACGAAAGCACCTTCTCCTACCCTCTCGTGAGCGAGATGCCCTTCCCCACGCACGAAATGCTCTTGGCCACCTGACACTAAATCAGTTACAGCTTGGCGATGGCGGTGACGAGCTGGTCGCCGAGACCGATGGTGTAGCCCTCGGTGGTGAAGAAGACACGGTTGAAAGTGTCGGCCAGAAGGAAGCACCGAGGATCATCACCCGTCTTTCAAAACTGAGCTACGGGATGTACCTGATGCATATTTTCTGGCTGCACCTATGGTCAGTGGTGTCCATCCAGACTGTCCAGCTGCACACAGCGGCGGCGATTCCGTTCATCGCGGTCTGCACATTCGTCTGCTGCGCCCTGACCTCAGAACTCATCTCACGCCTTCCTGGCAGCAAATGGATTATCGGGGCATAAACCAGGAATTTTTTCGCAACAAATAACGGTGACTATTAGCTATGCGGCCCTACGCTTGCTTCGATGCTCGCGATGCTTCGATAGGTTCAGCAACCGCAAGCCAGGTAACCGTATGCTCAATGCCTACAGTTCGGCAACCACATGCTCAGCAAACGCAAACTCTGAAACCGTAGGAGCAGCGACTTGTTTAATGGTTAAAGATAAAGAGGGAGAGGGGGGCGGCATGAATATTTACATGGAGGATAAACATTTGGCTAACAGTTGATTAAGCGGCCCTCCTTCCACCTTAGTGAGGAGGATCTATCAATATATTTATTTACAAATAGTTGCCCTCCACAGGTATATCTCTACTTCGCGCGAGTGTACGTCTCTGTCTCGGAGTCTTTGGCTCCGACCTCCAGAAGCTGTAGCTTATCAGACGTCAATGAGACCACATCGTAGCGTATCGGCTTCTTTGAGTGTTTCTTGAATTCCGAGACTACACTTTTGCTGAGGACATTCAGGAAGAATTTCGGGAAGCCGTCCGGCTGCTCCAGAATATCTGTCTTGACGGATTTCGCGTCATAAGTCTGAGACAGGGTTTTATCGGTAAGAGACCATGTGCCACCGCACGAGATCTTGACTTTAAGTATAAGCGGAGCCTGGGCGTTCTTGTCATCGACATACTTCATTTCCAGAGTCACCACATCCTCAAAGGTGCTGTTTTTCATAAAAGATAGCATCTCGGATGTCATCATCTCCGAGCCATTCTCGGAACCTTGGTGGGTCTGACTCCATTTTCCGGTGATCTCTTGTGCATAGATGCTGACTGATAACGCCAGGCTTATCAGAGCGATAATTATTCTTTTCATGATTCCGCGATTAAACCTAGCAAAATTAGCAATTAACTATAGTAAAAACAATACTGACATTTATGGTCGCTTCGATGCTTCGACAGGCTCAGCAACCACAGACTTTGTGACCGTAGGATCATCGACCGGAAGATTAAGGCTCAGCAACAGCAGGGGGGACTGTCTTAAAAGTCTAATTACCACCTCCGAGGATTGAGAATTCGTTGTTGCCCCTGTAGTGGGGTACAGACTTTTCTGCTCTCGCCGAGACTTTTCAGACAGTCTTTGAGGGGGGCAGCTGTTGGCAGTGGTGGTCAAATGCTTGACCTGCAATCAATAAAATAACCCTACTCCCACCCGAAGGAGCAGGGTGCTTCAATATATTCGTTTACAACAATTTAGCCTCCACAGCCATTCAATTGTTTTATTATATGGGTTATAACTTCGCGATGGCGGTGACGAGCTGGTCGCCGAGACCGATGGTGTAGCCCTCTGTTGTGAAGAAGACGCGGTTGAAGGTGTCGGCGAGGAGGAAGTACGGCATCCTGCGGCCTTTTAGGTCGAGTCCGTCAGGGATTATTCCGAAACGGACATTGGACGGGAGCGAGGCGGAATATTCCTTAAGCCATCCAAGGCCTTCCGCCGTAGTCAGAAGGAGAATCGGACGGTTCCATGCCTCCAGTTTCGCTTTCGCCGCGATAATGTCGTTGATCGCATGGACGGAAGGTTCCTGCCTTGGAGTCAGGAAACCAATCACATAGAACCCTCTGCCGGTGGTAGAAAGCACCGAAACCGGCTCTGAATCAGGCTCAATCCGGTACTTTATCTCCGCGTCGAACGAACCTATCACCGACAGTTTGTCCTCAGGGATGACAATGCGGAGATCCAGCGTTGTGGTTTCCCCCTCCTTGACGGAGAACTGCTGCATCGTGACAGGCACGCTGCCATCGGAGAGGCGGTTGCCGCTCACGAGAAGGTAGTCTCCGACATCCAGAGATGTCCCTTTCTTGAATATATTCGCCCAACTTACTCCGCCGCCCATGTCCACCTGTCCTTCATCAAACGACAGAAGTTTCGTGCGGCCATTCTCTATCTTGCTGACAGTGAAGTGGGAATAGTAGCCCGGATTCGTCAGGATTGCCGTCGGCTCATAATTCAGAACCAGCGTCCCGGTAGGAGCCACAACCTGCGAGGAAGCCTCGAAATCCACATCAACCCACTGGCCGTCAGCCTTGTACTGAATCTTTCCGGTCACAGGATCCTTGCGCGCGTCAATCCCGAGAGTCCTGGCGAGAGCGACAAAGAATATATTCCTTGAGCGAACGTCCGCCATTCTTGCCTGATAAACGCCGATAGGAGACATCGGAATGCTCCAGGCCTTAGGGTCACGCAGCACAGTGATGCTGTCCTGCACCCATCTGATCAGGTTCGAAGGGACAGACAACTCCTCCTTTGACAGTCCGGTGCCGAAGAGACCTGCAAAGAACGACTTGTAAGGACTGAGGAACTCGTTCTCGACCCTCGGGCACAGAATCGCGTCAACGGCGTTGTAACTGTCATCGAGAATAGGCCTCGTCACGTCAATCATATCCTTATTGCTCAACGACTTGAGCAAATCAAGAGCTCTTGCTTCAGGGTGGTCCTCGAGGAACCTGGCGATTACCTCGTGATTGCCGGCCGACAGGGCGAGAAGCCTTCCCTTCTCAGTACCGTCTGCAGCGATGAAAGTAGCCATGTACGCCTTCCTGATGCTGTCTTCCTGAGCGAAACGCCTGTCATTCTCAGCACGCAGCTCCGGAGTGACCTCAGGAATATTCGCGGTCTCCGGCGGCGGGACGATCATCATTGACTGAGGATCAAATGAATGCTGGTCCGAAATCGTGATCTTAACCTCTGTGTCCTTGCCGAAAGAGACCTTGGAATAACCATACTTGCCATTCTTCGAGGCCCATGCCATCATGTCCCCCATCCCGGCCGTAAGGAATGTACGTCCCTGAGCATCAGTATATTTTGAAAGAGCCGGGTAGAACTCGGCATAGTTGTAGATCTTGAAATCAACCAAGGCGCTGTCAACCGGGGAACCGTTCTCATCAACTACAGTAAAATCCACTCGCGCCGTCTTGGCGTAGTTGTCGATCAGATTGATTTCCGTGAAGTTAGGTCCGACCATAACCTTCTCTTCCGGGCCGTCATAGTTTCCGAAAACCCTTGTGTGCATCAGCAGGCCACGGCTGGCCGGAGAGTTGAACCAACCCAGATTAAGAACCGGTTCCGGCTCACAGGCACCAAGGAAGTACCACTCACCATCAGCCCAGGCCTCAACCCAGGCGTGGTTGTCATCCGTGTGCGCCCAGCGAGGGGTGTAAACCTGACGGGCAGGAATCCCGACCGCCCTAAGAGCCGCCACAGCGAACGTGGACTCCTCCCCGCAACGCCCAAGCGAACTTCTTTCTGAAGAAAGCGGAGACAATGTACGAGCGTCGGATGGCTTGTAGGTCAGTTTCTCGTGACACCAATGATTCACTTCCAGAATGGCATCTTTCATATTCATACCCTCCACACGTGGCTTCAACTCACGGTAAAAGGCGACCCTTGAAGTGTCGAGGTTCTCATTGTTCGCCCTGACAGGCAGCACGAAATGCCTGAATATCCTCTCCGGGACATTCCACCCCATCTCATTGCGGGCGGTAAATGACGAACGAATATTCTGAAGGTAATAGTCTGTGCTGTAATCTGTAACATCTGCAAGCGGCATGTAGGCATAGAGAAACTCCAAAGCCTCAAATTCCTCTGTCGTCAAAGAGAGGTCGCTGACAAAGCCGTTGGACTCCGTCAGGCATTTCTTATCCTTGTCAACCGCGAAGAAACCTTTCAGACGCTCCGGCTGCATCCTTTTGTCCAAATCCTCCTCGACCTGCGCACGATAGGATGCATCGGTCATAAAATGATGAACCTCGCATGACGAAAGCAGCAACAGGGCCGCCACAAAGGTGATGAATGTCTTTTTCATAAATGAATATATTCAATCAGGTAATCTTTCCTCAGAAATCTGAGGCAACTAATTTTTATCACTTAGGAATGAACAACCCTCCCCTCCGGCAGCGATACCGGAGAGGAGGGCTGAATATTCTTTGTCATCGACCATAAAGGTCTGCAGAGATTACTCCTCTTCCTTCTCCTGAGCGGCGTACTCGGCAAGAAGCTTGGTCTGGACATCAGCAGGAACAGGCTGGTAGTCAGCGAACTCCATAGTGAATGTCGCAGCGCCCGAAGTCAGCGAGCTCAAGGTTGTGGAATAGCGGTAAAGCTCGGCGAGCGGAACACGGGCCTTAAGGATAGAGAAGCCCTTGTCAGAACTCATACCCTCGATGAGCGCCCTCTTGTTCTGGAGGTCGGACATGCAGGCCCCCATGTAGTCGGCAGGTGTCATGATCTCGACATTGTAGATAGGCTCCATGATCTTCGGACCTGCGTTGCGGAAAGCCTCCTTGAAGGCGTTGCGCGCGGCGAGGATGAAGGAGATTTCATTGGAGTCAACCGGGTGCATCTTACCGTCATAGACAAACACTCTGATGTCACGGGCATAGGAACCGGTAAGAGGACCCTCGGTCATCTTGTCGTTGAGACCCTTGAGGATGGCAGGCATGAAGCGCGCGTCAATGGCACCACCGACAACGCAGTTGTAGAACTCAAGCCTTCCGCCCCATTCGAGGTCGAACTCCTCCTTGGTCTTCACGTTGAGGACAACATCCTTGCCGTCGATCTTGAACTTGTTCGTGAACGGAACGCCTTCAACGATAGGGCAGATGAGGATGGAGACCTCACCGAACTGACCGGCTCCACCGGACTGTTTCTTGTGACGATAGGTTGCGGTGGCGACCTTCGTGATGGTCTCACGGTAAGGAATCTTCGGAGCGAACATCACGACCTTCACACCGAACTCATTCTCCAGACGCCACTTGCAGACATTGATGTGCTGCTCGCCCTGACCACTGAGGATGGTCTGTTTGAGTTCCTTTGAATATTCAACGATGATCGTAGGATCCTGAGCGGAAATCTTTGAGAGAGCCTCGCCAAGTTTGGTCTCGTCGTTCTGGGACTCGGCCTTGATGGCGCAGCGGTACTTGGAGGCCGGGAAGACGATGTGCTCGTAGGCGATGCCCGATCCAAGCTGTGAAAGCGTCACGTTGGTCTTTCCGGCGCGCAGCTTCACGGTGCAACCGATTTCTCCTGCCTGAAGTCCGGTGACTTTCTCCTTTTTGGCACCGGCCACGGCATAAATCGCCGAAAGTCTCTCCTTATCACCGGTCTCAGGATTCTCAAGGTCCATACCCTCGGTCAGATGACCGGACATAACCTTGAAGTAGGAGACCTCACCAAGATGCGGCTCAACGTCAGTCTTGTAGATGAATATGGAAGTAGGATTATCCACCTTGCACTCGACCACATTGCCGTCCTTGGTGACAGACTTGGTCTCGGCCGGGGAGATGGCGGTCTTGATGGTGAACTCCATAAGTCTCTTCACACCGATGTCCTTCTTGCCGGAGAGACAGAAGACAGGAAGCACGCCACCCTGACGGATGCCTATTCCGAGACCCTCGCGGATCTCGTCCTCGGTGAGTGAGCCGTTCTCGAAGAACCTCTCCATAAGGGTGTCGTCGAACTCGGCGGCCTTCTCGATGAGTTCCTGACGGAGAGTCTCAGCCTCATCCATAAGGTTCGCAGGGATGTCAAGATCCTCACGGGTTCCGTTATCGTCCTTGAAATGATAGTATTTCATCTTGAGGACATCTATGAAGCCGTCAAAAGAAGGACCAGGGTTGACAGGGAACTGCACGATGATCGGCTTGTGGCCGAAAGTCTCCTTCATCTCGGCGATAGTCTTCTCCCAGTCGGCCTTCTCGGAGTCAAGCTGGTTGACAGCCACGATGAGAGGCAGCTTGTACTGGTCGGCGTAGCGCGCGAAGATGTCTGTGCCCACCTCGACACCCTGTTGTGCATTGATGACAAGAATACCGTTCTCGCAGACCTTGAAGGCTGACACAGCGCCTCCGATGAAGTCATCGGAACCCGGAGCGTCGATCACGTTGAACTTGGTGTTCATGAACTCGGCGTAAAGCGGAGTGGCGAAGATCGACCTCTGGTTAAGTTTCTCGATTTCCTCATTGTCGGAAACAGTGTTCTTGTCCTCGACCGTGCCTCTTCTGGCAATCACCTTGCCCTCGAAGAGCATGGCTTCAGACAATGTGGTCTTACCTGACTTGGCGCTGCCAATCAGAACCACATTGCGGATGTCTTTAGTAGAATATTCTTTCATTACTATAAGTTATTAATTATGAAATCGTTGTTGGCAAAATTACATTACGGGGAACAGCCTGGTAAAAATCGATTTACCCTCGGAAGTGCCTCATAAGTTCGCCGAAAGGCAAATCTAATAAAAAAATGTCCCAATAACAACACTATTTCATAATCTTTCTTAGTAATTCAACTTTCGCAAGTAGGCAATTACCTGCGGTAAAGTACATTATCTCACGTTCGAAGGTGATTGCCCACCCTCATCAATTCACGTTACCCCCTCCCTAAATCCCTCCCCTCGGGGGAGGGACTTGCTTTCACTGCAAGCAGTGAAGAAGAGTGGTGTTTCGCAAATGCGAAACTTGAGTTAAAAAATAACTTGAACAATTCGTATATCTTTCCGGTCTACATCTCTTTTCTCATCAGTCATGTGCCACCGGCACACTCCTTCTTCGAAAATAGATCTATCCTCGAGAATATTCTCTTAATCTGAAGCAACTTAATTTTTTCATGTTACTAAGAAGCTGTTTTGAATTGTTTGAAATGTTCTTTGAGGTGAAAAATCTTCATTTTCTTCCCGCTTCTTCAGTCAGACAGCACCGCTATCTTCCTTGGAAGAAGCGGTCGAAACTGAAGTTTTTCACTCTCAACCCAGCGCCCGAACCGAGGGCAATCGAACTTGTTCGGATTGCCGAGGTGAGCAGCAGGGAAAGAGCTTGCTCTTAACCTTCAAACAAACAATTCAAAACAGCTTCTTACTTAAGGTCATTATCCGCAAAGAATGCCAATCATTTACAAACCACGGACACGCTAAAACGCCACCGACGGTATTCAATCCGCTATCACTGTGGCTGACCCTCCCTCGGGATATGGGGGTCAGCCACACACTATTGCCTCCCAGCATTACCAGAGCCACTCTTGCGTGCCTGTGGTTTGCACAGGGTTTGCACAAGGCACAAAAAAACAAAACAGCAGAGCCGTTCTATGATGTTCAGGGTGATTCTATGTATGAGTCCACTTGAAAAAGTACCATTCGCCACTTTTTACCCCCGTTGGAAGTACCTGTGTGGCACATATTTTTTTCAAAAAAAGACTTTTTCAAGTGGACTCATTATTGGTTATTATAATCGTTCCTTAACCACATAGAAGAGTCTCGGAACCAAACACAAAAATAATGAATTATAATTAATTTCGAACATTTGGATCCATGAGCCCACTTGAAAAAGTGCCATTTGCCACTTTTTACCCCTTACAGAAGTATCTGCGAGGCACATGTTTTTCAAAAAAACGACTTTTTCAAGTGGACTCATTTTTTAACGCTTACTAAATTCAGTCATGGTCACTCGTCTGTATGATGACCGGTCTTCCTCTCACAGGCACTGACTTTCGCAGAGGTGTTCTCTACGTCAAAGTCTGTGACAACAAACCTTGGATTTGCTCGAAGTACTCCGTACCAAGGATTGTAAGCACAAACTTACATAAAAATCTGCGATTTTTACGTCCGTCCAATAAGAAAGGAACAGTTTTTTAGAGGAAATGTAGTAATTAGTAACATGAAAAAATAAGTTGCCTCAGATTAAGAAGCTGTTTTGAATTGTTTGAAATGTTCTTTGAGGTGAAAAAACTTCATTTTCTTCCCGCTTCTTCAGTCAGATAGCACCGCTATCTTCCTTGGAAGAAGCGGTCGAAACTGAAGTTTTTCACTCTCAAACCTTCAAACAAACAATTCAAAACAGCTTCTAAGAATAATGGAAGTATAGTAAATGCTTCGTTGTTGAAATCATCTTCACTAAAACTTCTCTGTGAGTAGAATAATTCATAATTCGGCTTGTCGATTAAATTGTTTTAATATGCAAACTTACATAAAAATCTGCGATTTTTACGCCCGTCACATAAGAAAGAAACTGTTTTTTTAGAGGAAATATATATATTTAGTAAGCATTAAAAAATAAGTTGAACTAAATTTTGTGTCAGATTTATGAGGATAGATTTCTTTTGGAAGAAGGAGTGTGCCGGTGGCACATGACTGATGAGAAAAGAAATATAGACCATAAAGATATACAAATTGTTCAAGTTATTTTTTAATGATTGAGTCCACTTGAAAAAGTCGTTTTTGAAAAAAACATGTGCCTCGCAGATACATCTGTAAGGGGTAAAAAGTGGCAAATGGCACTTTTTCAAGTGGACTCATGATTACTAAGGAACATGAAAATAATAAGTTGGTAAGGACAAACTTAAAAGTATTTGATATGAGGAAATTGATTTGTTCCGTCGCCACCGCCCTTATGGTAGGGTTCAGCGCGATGGCAGACGAGGGGATGTGGATGCTTCCGCTCCTCCAGAAACTCAATGCGGAAGCGATGAAAGATCTCGGTTGCAGACTCACTCCTGACCAGATCTACAGTGTGAACCATTCATCATTAAAGGATGCAATCGTCATCTTCGGCGGAGGCTGCACCGGTGAGATGATCTCCGACAAAGGATTGCTGGTGACCAACCACCACTGCGGCTACAGCAGCATCCAGCAGCTTTCATCCGACGAGCACAACTACCTTGAAGACGGATTCTGGGCAATGAACAGCAAGGAGGAAATCCCGGCTCCGGGATTAACCGTCACGTTCCTTGTGAATATGAGCGATGTCACAGAGGCGATCGAAGGCGCGGAATCAGACGAGGAAAGGAAAGCCATAAAGGAGGCATTGGTCAAGGCTGCGGAGGAGCAGAATCCGAACTGCGAGGCCGAGGTAACCTCTTTCTATAACAACAACGTGCACTACGTCATCGTCTATAAGATATTCAGAGACATCAGGTTCGTGGGCGCCCCTCCGGCATCGATCGGAAAGTTCGGCGGCGAGACCGACAACTGGATGTGGCCGCGCCACACAGGCGACTTCTCGATGTTCAGGGTATATGCCGGGAAGGACAACGAGCCGGCTGAATATTCAGAGGACAATGTCCCTTACACTCCGAAACAGTCGCTGAAGATTTCCCTCAGAGGCATCAACGAGGGAGACTACACGATGATTATGGGCTACCCTGGCCGCACGCAAAGATACCAGACCGAAGCGCAGTTGAACCATATGATGGCACTGAACGACATAGCCATCGAGGCCAGGACCCTCCGACAGGACATTATGTGGAAATGGATGGGGAAGGATCCTTCGATCAGACTGAAATATGCCAATAAATATGCGAGCTCGGCGAACGGCTGGAAGAAGTGGATCGGCGAGAAGAAGGCGTTCAAGGACTTGAATATCATCGAGAAGGAGCACGATAAGGAGGCCCGCTTCCAGAAATGGGTCGATAAGAACAAGAAGCGCTCGGAGCTTTACGGAACCGCTATCGCTGACATCGCCGCCGGAATCAAGACCAATGAGCAGGTGGATTTCGATGTCAAGCTCTTGAGCGAGACTGTTTTCAGACTTGAGCTCATGAATTTCACCAGCGCGTTCAACGGCGCTTGGCACAACAGCCTGAAGGCCGGTTCCGACACCGCGGCAGCCACTGCGAAAGGCCTTGAGGCGATGAAGGCTGTCTATGAGGACTACTACGCGCCTCTGGACAAGGAAGAGACCGCCGCCCTGCTTAAATTCTACAGAGAGAAGGCAAGGCCGGAGAATTATCCGGATCTTGGAGAGGATTTCGCGACTTTGGACATTGACAAGTACGTCGATGAGTTGTTCAGAACCACTGTTTTGACATCCTACGAAAAGGCCGCCGAAGCCATCGGCAAGGACGGCATCGCCGCCATCAGACACGATCCGGTCAACAAGCTGTCCTCTTCAATCGTGAAGGTTTATGTGAAACTGCGCGGAGATCAGAACCAGGAAGCAAAAGACAACATCAAGGCCGCATCCAAGGCCTACACCGCCGGTCTGATGGAATGGAGCAAGGGCAAGGCCATGTACCCGGACGCCAACTTCACGATGAGGCTCACCTACGGAACCGTGAAGTCATATTCCCCGAAAGACGCTCTCAACTACAGGTACTACTCCACAATCTACGGTGTGATGGAGAAAGAGGATCCGGACAACTATGAGTTCATCGTTCCGGCCAGGCTCAAGCAGCTCTACATCAAGAGGGATTACGGCCGCTACGCCATGGCTGACGGCAACCTGCCTTGCTGCTTCCTCACCACCAACGACATCACCGGCGGCAACTCCGGAAGCCCTGTCCTCAACGCCAACGGCGAACTCATAGGACTGGCCTTCGACGGCAACTGGGAGTCGATGTCCAGCGACGTGATGTTCGAGCCAGACCTCCAGAGGTGCATCTGCGTGGACATCCGCTACGTCCTCTTCCTCGTGGACAAGTTCGGCGGCGCCGGCTACCTCACAAAGGAAATGAACATAGTAAAGTAAAGAATGACACTCCCCCCCAAAAAAATCACAACACTCGAAGCGTAGCGACCGAAGGGGTTGCGGGGAATCCTTTCCCCGTGCCTCCCAGGGGCTGTCGCGGAGCGACTGGGGGTTGGAGGAATCGTGCGCGAAGCGAGTAGCGACCGAAGGGTTTCGGGAAATCCTTTCCCCGTGCCTCCCAGGGGCTGTCGCGAAGCGACTGGGGGGTTGAATGTAAATGGTAATATTCAAAGAATATGACAGAACAGGAAATATTGAATATGCTGACCGAGGTGGTTCATCCCGCCCAAGGCAGCAAAAGCATCATCGAACTCGGAATGGTTCATTCCATCTCCATCGACGGCGACAAGGTGACCGTCACCCTCGCCTTTCCGAAAAGGCGTGACCCTCTCACTGAATATCTTGTCGGAAGCACCCGTGCCACAATCATCCGCAACGCTCCGCAAGGGACAGAGGTTGAGGTCAAAACGATGGTCAAGGAAGTGGCTCCCAAAAAGAAAGCCGGACTTGATCTCGGACTTGAGGAAATCAACAACGTCCGCCACATCATCGGAATAGCCTCCGGCAAGGGTGGGGTCGGAAAGTCAACCGTGGCCGTCAATCTGGCCGTTGCCCTGGCCCGTCTCGGCTATAAGGTCGGACTCGCCGACGCCGATGTCTATGGCCCATCCGTTCCGTTGATGACTGGTACGGAAGGCTTTGTACCAGAAGCCGAGGAGATCGCCGAAGGTAAGGAAGTGATCTACCCGATTGAGAAATACGGTGTGAAATGGATGTCCATCGGCTATTTCGCCGAACCTGGACAGGCCCTGATCTGGAGAGGTCCGATGGCCTGCAACGCATTGAAGCAGATGATTCTGCAAGTGCGTTGGGGAATCCTGGACTTCCTGCTCATCGACATGCCTCCCGGAACAGGCGACATCCACATCTCCCTCGTCAACGACATCCCGATGGAGGGCGCGCTGATCGTCACGACCCCTCAACCGGTAGCCCTCTCGGATGTTGAGAAAGGCGTGAACATGTTCCGTAACAAGAACATAGACCGCAAGATCTTCGGCCTCGTGGAGAATATGGCCTGGTTCACACCAGAGGAACTTCCGGAGAACAAGTACTACATATTCGGAAAGAATGGCGGCAAGGAGATGGCCGACAAGTACGGAATTCCGCTCCTCGGTCAGATTCCGATCGTCCAGAGCATACGTGAAGGCGGAGACTCCGGTGAACCAGCCGCCCTCTCCACACGCCCTGACGGCCAAGCCTTCATCGATCTCGCCGGCCGCCTCGCAAAAGCCGTGGAACAGTAAGCCAAATCTGTACGACAAACGAGGCACGGCCACTAATCGTGGATACTTTACGTTTGACAATCAATGATTTAGCCCCTTGTCTTTAGTAGGGAATCACCAAAGGCAACATGTTATCTAAATGATAATAAACACATTACCCGCCACCAGCTCATTATCAGCCAGTGGCGGGTAACTAATTGGCGATCAATCAAAAGAGCGATCTCATGGTGTGGAATCAGGCACCATGAGATCGCTCTTTTGATTTATTATCAGCGAGTTAAATGCCACGAGAATATTCCTGAATGATTGCGCCGAGTTTGCGAACGGTGCCCACAAGGGTCTCGACATCGAGGTCCTGCACATTCCGGCCTTCGGCAATGCTTTGCGCCGCGGCGGCACCGGCCTCCAGCACCATTCTCTGACAGCAAAGTTTATAGAGTTCTATGTCGAAATCAATGTTGGCCTTAGGCCACTCTATGAAAGCGCCGCCCATAGATTCAAGCCTTTGCACGAACTCCCATGGGATGCCGCCTATCACGAGATTGTTGTCCTACGCAAAGACACTGACAGGTGTCACAAGCCGGTGGTAGCCATTCCTCCAAGGAAACCACAACGCTCTATGAGGGCTGTCCTCGCCCCTTGACATGCCTCGGTCACCGCAGCGATGAGTCTGGCGGGACCTCCACCTTAGCATGATCAATCACCCGTCTGTTGGCCGCAGTCTCCGCGGTGATGAGTCCGGCGGGACCTCCACCAGCGACAACAACATCATATTTACCGGCCAATGGAGCCATCTGTAAAATTTTAGCAGTTTTACCTTCCTGCCCCATACATGAGACAAGTTCCGGAGCGACCGCTACCGCGGCCAATCCTGTCATACCCTTTTAAGAAAAAGTCTTCTTGACATCTCTGACATGATTCTATTCTTACACCCGGACATCTAAAACACCACGGCAAAATCAGTTGGTCCTGCGGGAAAAGATGAGACCGGCAAGGGAGAGAGCCAGAAGGATGAACAAAGTCAGGGAGGAGGCTCTGGAGGCTTTTGCACCGATGGAATAGGCCTTCGGCTCAAAACGCATCACGATGTCGTGCTCTCCGGCCGGGAGGTTGGCGGCGCGGAAGATCCAGTCGGCACGGAACAGGTCCAGAGGAGCGCCGTCAACAGTGGCGGTCCAGCCGTCCGGGTAATAAATCTCACTGAATATGGCCGTTCGGGCCGCGGACGCGCTGTAATGATAATGGAGTTCGTTCGGGGCGTAGGAGGTCATCCGGATGAAGTCAGTGGCCAGGCCATCGGCAGGCAACTCAGCAGAACCTTCAATAAAGTTCTCCGCAAAACCCTCAACAGGCTCTTCAGCAGACTCCTTGACGGAACTGCCTATGGCATTAGCTGCGGCTGTCTTGGCAAAACCAGCGCTGGCAGCGGCGAAGTCCGCTCCGATCACGGCGGTGCGTCTTAAATCCACGGAATCAATCAAGGCGATCTCCTCGTCCGGTGTCTCAGCGGGAACGAACGAATCCACGAACCATGCGGGACCGAAAGCCTCAAGGTTTTCAACAGGCGGCATCTCCGCACCAAGGATGAAGTACTTGGTGTTCAGCGCCGAAAGCACAGGAATATTCCTGAGTCCGCCTTGGAATTCCTCTAAGGTCTTGGCTCCGCGTGTGCTGAGCGACACCGACTGAAGTTCCTTGACGATGTGCCTGTCGATCAGATCCTGATAGCGTTGCAGTTTCGCCGGACTGTAGCCCCCGACGCACTTGTGCCAATAAGGGTTGAAGGAGTCATTGAATATGTCAGCGCTCAAATCCACGACCCTGTAGGATGGAGACTTGTCCTCAAGGATCAGCTTGTCCACCTGTCTGGCCGTGAACTGGTTGTTGAATTGGCGAGGGGTCGTGAAACTGTCCGAATCGAGGTAGCGCTTGCCGACCGCGAACATATTCACAAACACGAGAAGACATATTCCCACCATCGCCTGCATCCTGCGGGCGTTGCCGATGTGAGGGTCACTCTCGTAGGACTTCGGAGCGTTCTTCGGAATGCTGTAGGCCCAGAGGATCAGGCCGAACGTGACCACGATCAGAATCATCGACCACCATGCGTCCACCGAAAGGATGTGCCTTCTGTCCGCCTTGAGAGCATCCACGATGATGTCCTGCATCTGGGTGTCGGCCCTGCCGGAGAACGAGCCGGCGATGCCTGGAATCATGGCGCAGAGCAGACAGAATCCTGCCGTCAAGGCAAGGGCTATCCAACCTGCCTTCAAGAACTCTTTCTTTGAATATTCCTGCTTAAGAATTCGGTCAAGGGTGATGAAGCCAAGCATCGGCAGGGTGAACTGCAACACTATCAAAGCCATGGACACCGTCCTGAACTTGCTGTACATCGGAGCGTAGTCGAAGAACAGCTTCGTGAACCACATCATGTGGTTGCCGAGACTGAGGAACACGGCCAGAATGGTGGCGGCCAGCAGCCACCATTTCTCCTTTCCTTTGTAAAGGAACAGGCCGAGAACGAACAAGAAGACTGTGATCGCACCCATATACATAGGTCCGGCCGTGAACGGCTGAGGTCCCCAGTAAAGTGGCAGAGACTTGGCGATTTCGTCGGCATTGCCCTGTCCGGCCTGACGGAACAGTCTCACGACTTCGGATTTGTCCGGATTGACTGAACCTGCTGACGATCCTCCGTTGAAGTTCGGGATCATCAGGTTAGGAAGCTCCTCCCAGCCATAGGACCAGGCCGTGGCGTAGTCCAGCTGGAGGCCGGTGTTGTTGATCTCGCCACCCTCAGGATGAGAGAGCTCGGAACCGCCACGCATGGTGTATTTCGTATATTCATAAAGCGGGGCGAGTTTGATGGTGTTGGTGCCGATCCCGGCGAAGCCTACTACCAGAAGCAACACGCTGGCTGCAAAGAAACGGCCGAAAGCACCGCGCCGGTCACCGAGCTTGCCGAAGCGGCCGACTTTTTCCAAAAATATTCTCAAAAACACGTACAACGCATAGATCACGATCATTATCGCCAGATAGTAGGTGATCTGCTGGTGATTGGCCTTGATCTGGAAACTCAGGGCGAAACCGAACAGGACGGCTCCGAGCAGGGTTTTCGGAAGCCAGGATTTCCAACCTTTTGTCGCTTCGACAGGCTCGGCGACCGCGCTGTCCGGTCCTTGAGTCTGCCTAATGGCCGGACAAAGCCATGGCCTAAGCGCCGAGCGGTATGTGAAAATCACAGCCGCAAGCGCCCAAGGCAGGAACGCGATCGCCTGCATCTTGGTGTTGTGCCCGACCTGGATGATCTGGAAGTTGTACGAGCAATACGTGATGGCGACAGCCCCTCCAATAGCAAGAACCTTGTCCACACCCAACGAGAGCATCAACAGAAAGGCTCCCAACAAGGAGATGAACAGCCAGTTAGCCGGCCTCTTTCCTTTCATCAGAAGACTGTACAACGATTGTGTCCAGTCCCCATCGCTGGAAGGAACGAACGAAGTGGTCGGCATCCCGCCGAACATGGAGTCCGTCCAGTAAGTAGGGTCGTCAGGATGAGCGTTGTTCCATGCCACAGCCTCCTGCGACATGCTTCGGTAGCCGGTGATGTCGCTCTGGTTGACAATCTTGCCGGTCAGCACCTCAGGCACAAAGCCATAGGCGAGAACCAAAAACAACAGCACAATCCCGGCATATATTCCAATCTTCTTCATCAAAGTCTTGTCCATAATCTTTGAATATGTAAGCAAATTATTGTTTCTCGGTTATCTGATTCAGCAGCTCCGCCAGCTTCACCGTCAGGTTGCGGCGGGTGAATCGTGAGATGTCAGAAGCATTGTCCTTGAGCTCATCATTCCGGAACTCCTCCCAACAGAAATCAACCCATGCCTTGATCTTCTTCTTATCATCCCAGTCATAGACCACACCCGAGCCGGTCTCGCCGACAATACGTGCCATCGCACCGTCAGTCTGACCTATTCCCAGAATCGGACGGCGCGAAGCGAGATATTCAAAAAGTTTTCCGGGCAGCACGGCGCGATATTCAGGTTCCTTCCTCAATGGCAGAATCAGGATTGAAGCATTCAGTTGCTCCCTGACAGCCGTTTCGTGATCCTGATAGCCGAAATCTTTCAGATTGCCCCCAAGCCCGGCCTCCTCGATCGAATCGGTGATCTCCTTGTCGGTCTTCCCCACCAACCTGATTCTCAGCGATCTTCTGAATTCACCATCCTCCTCACACTTCTGAGCCAACACTTTCCAGAGAGTCTCAGGATTGCCGTCAGAAGCAAACAAACCGGTATGGGTGATGTTGAAGTTCTCGTCAAGCTCTACATTCTTATTGAAATCCTCCTCATCGTAGCCGTTGGTGATCAGCTCGACAGGAGTCTTTGTCATCGCCTTGAACTCGTCCTGAACCAATGGGGAGACTGCGATCACTTTTGTCGCTCCGTCCAGAACCGCCCGCTCCAGACGATGATGCTTTCTCTCCGACCATGAAGTCAGTCCAAGATGCTTGAAATAAAACATCCTGGTCCACGGATCACGGAAATCCGCCACCCATGGAAGTCCCGTCGCCTTGGAAAGCCGAAGTCCGATGAGGTGCATTGACTGTGGCGGACCTGTCGTGACAATGGCGTCAACCGGATGATCCTCAAGATATTTCTTCAGAAAACGGACGGACGGACGCACCCACATCACCCTTGGATCCGGAATGAAGAAGTTTCCTCTGATGAACAAGGAAAGTTTCTGTTTCCACGACTTTCTCTGCCCGTTGATCGGATTGACCTCATCATTTCCTGCGTTGGCCGCCGTCAAGGTCTTGAGATCAGTGGAACTCCCTTTCCCCATCAGCTTACGGTAAATACCATAAGGCTCGAATATATGGCTTTTGACAACCTCGGCCTCAGGCGGAATCTCCGCCGCCAGAGTCTTGTCAATCGTCGTCAGTTCAGGATTCTCAGGTGTATAAATGACCGGTTGCCATCCCACAGCCGGAAGATATTTCGCGAATTTGACCCATCGTTGCACCCCGGAACCCCCGGACGGCGGCCAATAGTATGTGATTATCAGAACCCGTTTCATCATGCCATTGAGTCTCTTAGTAATCCTTAAAAATAACTTGGTGATCTTTGATTGTCTTTTCGGTCTATATGTCTTTCCTCATCAGTCTTGTGCCACCGGCACACTCCTCCTTCCTCACAAAGACATCCATCCTCGAAAATACTGCCAAATCTTTACCAACTTATCTTTTAACGCTTACTTAATTCTACAAAGATAGTTGTTTTTGCAATCAGTCCCACATGCGGAACCGGATAATTCTGTCGGCCTCAACGAGCATCGCCTATGAACTTCCGGCCGATTCGATGGGCGAGGCGTTTCCAGTCCGGATCCGGCATCCTGTCCGATGCCGTCGGCTATATGGATGGCCGGCTCACTATGGAGAAGTACCCCGACAGGATCAGACGGGTCAAGTACCGGGACGAAGAGAGCAAACGGGAGTTCATCCTCTTCACGAACGCGCTGGATATCAGCCCGATGATGGTGGCCGAACTATATCATCAGAGAGGCAGATCGAGCTGTTCTTCAAATGGGTAAAACAGCATCTCAGGATAAAAAAGTTCTGGGGCAACTCCGAAAACGCCGTCAGGATACAGATCTACTCCGCCGTCATCAGCTATTGCATAAGGGCCATAGTGCAGAAGAAGATGCGCGTCAAGAGGTCAGTCTACGAGATGCTGCAGATCGTAAGCGTCTCACTGACAGACACTACGCCTCTAAGAGACTTGTTTGGAAAACCTAACTACAATATTGTCAATGAACTTGATGATTACAGTGAACCGACTTTGTTTGATTTTTAATTATTTTAATTTATAAACCTGCCCACTTTTTAGTGGACAGCAGTGGGGAGGAGAACCTATTATTTTCCGGAATATTAAAGGATTAGTCTCCACAGATGAATTGGCGGTAAGCGGAAAAACGGGCGGTGAGGACATCTTCCGGGATGGAAAGTCCATCCTTGAATATTTCAAAGCAGCCGGTCTTGGAGGTCGGGGACCAGTTGCCGACGATCTCGCCGTCAAGGGCGATTACGGGCTGGAATATTCCGTTGTTGCTGTGGGCTTTGCGGGAATGCTCGGGCGGAAGGACGACATCACGGCTCTTGTAGCCGATGAGATATTCATCATACGGAGAGATCAGATGAACCGTTCCAGAGCGGAATCCTCTGGTGCGGCAGGATTCGTGAATATAGAACTCACGGCCTTTCCACGTTTCCTTAACGAGTTCGTCACCAATGATTTCGACAGCTTTCTGACAGTCGCTGACATTCAGGCCGGACCACCAGAGGAAGTCCTCGAACGTGGCCGGAGAGTGGCTTCGGAAATATTTCCGGGCAAGCATTCCCAGGGCATCCTCTCCCGAGATATTCAAAGAATTTCCAATCTTCTCACGCACAAGGGAATAGGTGTTTTTCATCGGGTGCAGGTCGCCGCTGCAAAGAAGTCCGGAAAGCTCCGCCAGACGGATGTGATAGGACAGGCGGTGATCGTCCATCGTGATTCCCCTTTCGGCGAGCGCGGCGACAAAATCAGTCTTCCGGGCACTACGCTGCCGGAGCAATGTTTCCTCGAATATTCCTGAAATCAGCTCCTGCTCTTCCGCCGGGATGGAGATCTTGTTGGCGCTCATCCAGCCTCGAAGGCCGGACAAGGCTTTCGTCCGGCAAACGGACAGAATCCAGCCAAGATCCTCACCCGCAACCAGTTGCCAAGTGCAGCGAAGCAGATGTGTCCTGACAATCCGCCCCTCGTTGAACGCTTTCTCGAACGCCTTGAGAGACGGACTCTTGGTCCGCATCGCCACCGCCCAGCGGACCATCCGGTACTCCTGCCCCTGCATCGCCCCGAACCACGACACAACCTCCTCCGGTTTAGTGAACTGAGGACAAATCAACTGCTGGCTCAACAGCCTTGCGGTGACTGGATTCATAGTTGTACGGTTTTGCTGCAAAGATAATCAATTCCGCCTTTTGTTTCTTTGCGGTCTGAAATGAAAGACGTAACTTTACCATATTCAAAAACATTAAAGACAATGCTCAAAAAAATCTTCACGGCGCTGACGGTCGCGCTGTTCTTTGGTTTGATGGCTTCGGCTCAGGAATACAAGGGGCCGGAACTGACACCGGAATTTGTGTGCGACCTTGGGAAATTGACTCCGGATAACGTCAAGGTCAAGGGAGCTACACAAGGGTTTGCTATCTGGGGAAAATACGGGTTTGTGTTTCACGACAAGGGGCAGTGTGTCGTCATTGACATGAAAAAGAACAAGTTCGTCTCCACTTTCATGTTGGAAGGAAACAAGTCGCACTGCAACAACGCATCCTTCGGAGTGGAAAAAGGATCGGAATTCCCGTTGCTTTACATCTCAGGATGCAAGGGGGATCACTGCTGCTATGTCACGGACATCACTTTGGACGGGGGCACGATTGTGCAGAAGCTTTTCCACACCGGAGAGGGCTACACAGGGTCGTTCGACTGGTTCATAGACAGAAAGAACAAGATCATCTACACCTATGGGTCAAGCGGCGAGATGCGGAAGCTGATAAAGAAATTCAGACTTCCAACCTTGAAGGACTCTGATGAAAACGGTGAGGTACACCTTACGCAGGACGATGCGCTGGATGAATTCTATGTACCTGGCATAAAAATATATCAGGGCAGTGTTCTCAATGGGCATTACGCCTACCTTGGAGACGGCTACCCGCCTCACGACAGATTACTGCACGTTGTGGACATGAACACAAAGACTTTGGTCAAAACTGTCAACCTGAACGACCTGCATCATGAGCCGGAAGGCGTGGACGTCAAGGGCAAATGGCTCTACATGGTCCTGCACGTCAGCAGACAGCCACGCGACGGACAGATCTACAGGTTCAGGATCAAATAGAACACTACCCGACAAGCCCGGTAATGAAGATCACCGCGATGGTCACCGGAGCGACATACTTGATGAGGAAATAGACAACCGGAAACAACTTGTTGTTAAACTTGATGGAACCGCCGTTCGTGAGTTCGTCACGGACGGCTTTCTTGTCCATCTTCCAGCCGACAAAGACCGAGAACAGGAAGGCTCCGAGCGTCATCAGGTAATTGGAGCACATTTTGTCACAGAAACTGAATATCCCGTCTCCCAGAATCTTCACATCCGACAGCGGTCCGAACGACAGTGAGCAGAGCACCCCGACAGCGAACGTGGCGAAGAAGAGCACGACTGATGCTTTGTGCCTCGAAACTCCCTTCTCCTCAACAAGATAGGCGACCCCGACCTCAAGGATGGAGATGGACGATGTGAGCGCGGCGACCAGAATGGTCAGAAAGAACAGGATCGCCACCAGACAACTCACAATCTGCCCGCCGGCACCCATCTTAGCGAATATGTAAGGAAGGGTCTCGAACACGAGTCCCGGTCCGGCTGACGGAGCGATTCCGGCGGCGAACACAGCCGGCATAATTGCGAATCCGGCCAGCATAGCGAAAATCAAATCAGACACGGCAGTGCCTGCACCTGAAACTATAAGATTCTCATTCTTACTGACGTATGATGAATATGTCAGCATAGTCCCCACGCCCAGAGACAACGAGAAGAAACTCTGTCCCAACGCCGCCGAAAATGCCCCTGGGGTCAGTTTTGAGAAATCCGGCTTGACAAGATACTTGACTCCCTCGCCGGCTCCAGGAAGTGTGACCGAATAGATGGCGATGGCGACAATCAGCACGAACAGGATCGGAATCGAGATGTTGCTGAACTTCTCAATTCCCTTTTTGACTCCCAGAAAGACAATCAAAGCGGTCAGTGACAGGAATATAAACAAACAGATTATCGGTCCCCAGACCGAAGAGGCGAACTCGCCGAACATCCCGGTGACGGCCTCGGCCTTGTCAAGCGTGAAACTGAAAGTGGCGGATTTGACGAGATATTCAATGGCCCATCCGCCCACCACGCTGTAGTAGGAAAGGATGATCAGCGGGGTGACGACCGTCAGAAGACCGAGCCATTTCCATTTGGAATGCGGAGCGAGGGCGTTCATCGCGCCGAATGTGCTGAGATGGGTCTTACGGCCGATCACCGATTCCGAGAACAGGATCGGCAGGGAAAGGACGAAGGAGCACACTATGTAGATAAGTATGAAGGCCGCGCCTCCATATTCACCGACCATATAGGGGAATCTCCAGATGTTGCCGAGTCCGATGGCGGAGCCGGCGAAGGCCATAATCACGGCAGCTCGGCTGCCGAAGTTTTCTCTGTCTGACATATTCGTTAAGTTTGTTTTTTGCGTCCGGCCTGCGGGGGATGCCGGGTTGTCGTTTTATTTATGTGCTATTGACGCTTCGGTGCTTCGACAGGCTCAGTGACCGATCAAATGATCGCCGAGCCTGTCGAAGTGACCTGAAAGCGTCTTTTGTAAACTTTGAATTCGTAAGTGTAACCGGTTTCCGGATCCGTGGCGACCTGAGTGGCCGACTCCTCCTCCCAAATCGCCGGATCGATCACCGGGAAGAACGTGTCCGCGTCCTCAATAGCGGTGTGAACGTGCGTTATATAAAGTTTGTCCGCCGTCGGAAGAGCCTTGCGGTAAGTCTCGCCGCCACCCATGATGAAGATGCGCCCTGGCTCTGTTTCCCGACCGCCATCAGCAGAGCCAGCCACCTTATTTTCTGACACTTCGACATCTACGGCAGCATCGTTTACCTTCGATTTGGCAGCCTTTTCCACCAATGAATATGCCTCCTCAAGGTTTCCGGCCACCTTCACACCTTCCGGAACATCATCCCAAGACCGTGTGGAAATCACAATGTTATCCCTTTTAGGGAGCGGCCTTCCTATCGAAAGGAATGTCCTGTAGCCCATAACCACCGGATTGCCGGTGGTAGTGCGTCTGAAATATTTCATATCCTCGGCAATATGCCAGAGCAGATCGTTGTCCTTCCCGATCGCCCCGTTGTCGGCAACCGCCGCGATGATACATTTTTCCATAAACCAAAACTGTTTTCGGCCGTAAAGTTACAGTTTTTTACCATATCCGCAAAACAGAAAATGAACAAGTTGCGGTCAAAGCGCATAACACTGACACTCTGTGAGACTTTAATTTATAAGCCCCAGAATCCGAAACCCTCGTGCGCGGAAATCCGATCTTCGCTCACGAGGCGACCTCGACAGGCTCTCCAGTGCGCAGAACTGGCCCTCCTGCTCACGAGGCGAACTCGACAGGCCCTCCAGTGCGCAGAACTGGCCTTCCTGCTCACGAGGCGACCTCGACAGGCCATCCCGTGCGCCAGAAAGTCACTTTTGCTCACGAGACCGATGAATATGACGGCCGGTGCGCCGGAAGGACGCTTTCACGCACGGAAAACCATTCTAAGGGAAGGCAATCAATTGGTCGCTGAACTTGACTTTCCGGTCGCTGAGTTTGTCGAAGCGTTGGTCACTTCAACAGGATCAGTCCCTTATATGACTTGAAGCGACCGGAGGAAAGTGTAAAGAATCTTTACACTTACTGTAAAGATTCTTTACACTTTTGCATATTCATAAAATAAGAATATCCCTGAATGACAATCACTTGAATCTTTTGGCATGGTAATGGATTGGCCAAATGACGGTTTTTGCGGATGGTCGTTTCGACAAACTCAACGATCTCCTGGAAGACAAGCTGGTGACAGTTATCGTAACCAACACATTGCACGTTGAATTTGTTGATTGTTGGTGAGATCGTTGAACCACGGTTGGTGAACATGCCGGACAAGGGCCGCTGAGCCTGTCGAAACGACTTTCGGTGAAGGTTAGTGAAAACCGTTATTAGTAAGCGTTTAAAAATAGGTTGGTAAAAGATTTGAGGCAATGAAATATTTCTTTAGGTTTCTGAAGAACAATCCGCTCTACGCGGTGATCAATGTGGTGGGGCTTGCGCTGTCACTGATGTTTGTGATACTGATCGGGGACTACACCTACCGGCAGTTCAGCATCGACAAATGGCACAAGAACCACGAGAGGATCTACGTGCTTGGCACAGAGAACGGGAACTCTCTTCTGTCGTGGCCGGATTGCGCCCACTCGCTCAAGGACAGGTACCCGGAGGTGGAAGATGTCTGCTGCGTCTATATGCACAACGGAAAGATCAAGCACGAGGACAGAGTCTATGAGGAAGCACAAGGGGACAACGCCGGCAACATAATGCTCGCGGACTCCAATTTCTTCAGATTCTTTGATTTCAAGATGATTGACGGAGACCGTGAGACCGCTCTGGACAGCCCTGAGAAATGCGTTGTCACAGAGTCTCTTGCCAAAGCCTTGTTCCCGGACGGCAACGCTCTCGGTCAGCCGCTTCAAATCGAAGGGACACGTTATGTCTTCGTAAGTGACGACAACGGCGACCCATACGACAGCTCGCTTGTTTACACTGTCTCAGGGGTCATCAAGGATTTGGACAAGACAGTGTTCCTGAACGAGACGGCGGTCATCGCCAATTTCGAACGCGCACCGCAGGTCCTCGGCTACAGACTCCGCAACGACCTGATGGCCAGCGGGCCGTTAGGCTCCACATTGTCATTCCTGATGCTGAGACCAGGGGCGAGCCTCGAAGATAAGATTGAAGACCTGACCTCCTACTGCATTGAGAGCATTCCGGTGTTCAATTTCTACGGCAACAGAAAGGCCGCCATCATCCCGCTTGACGACCTGATGTTCGCGCCACAAAATACTGGCGCGGGCCTTCAGACCGGCGACAAGAGCCTTTTAGGAATATTGCTGGCCGTTGTTCTGGCAATACTGATGTTCGCCGTCACCAACTACATAAACCTTACGGTCGCCAACACAGGCTTCAGGGCAAAGGAAATGGCCACCCGAAGGCTTCTCGGGAGTGATGGTTTGGGAATATCCTTGGAGCTGATCGGGGAATCCACATTGATGGTGTTCATCTCGTTCATCATCGGCGGGGCGTTGGCCCTGTTGCTTGAGGACAAGGTGGCCGTACTCTTCAAAGGGAAGATAGACATCCTCAAGGACATCAACCTCGCCACAGTCTCGGTCAGCCTCGTCTTCATCATCCTGACAGGAGTGATCTCGGGAATAATGCCTACCGTCTCGCTCTCCAGGTACAAGCCGATAGATGTCGTGAAAGGTTCGTTCCGCTACCATTCCAAGATGGTGCTCAGCAGGATATTCATAATCCTCCAGAACGTGATCACGATGACGATGATGACAGCCACTCTGACCATCCTGCTCCAGATGAGCCATCTGGTCAAAGCTCCGCTGGGCTACAACACGGAAAACATCTTCCGCGTCAGTTCCGACAACCCCGAGGTTATGCGGAACGCCTTGAAAAGTCAGCCTTTCGTCCAGGAAATAGGCTCGTTCTCAGGTACATCCCTTGACGGGAACTACCGTTCGATGAGCACCCGTAAAGACAAGGACAACAATAATCTTCTGGTCTATCTCACAACTTGGGACAAGGAGTTCATCGACATAATGGGCATCAATCTAGTCAAGGACAACCATCTTTCAGGCGATGTGAAATATATCAATGAAGAGCTCGCCGGAAAACTGAGCCTGGGGGATGGAGAATCAGAGGTGACATGGGGCGATGGCAAAGTGATGCAGGTCGCAGGGATATTCTCCAACTTTCACATGACAAACATCCTTGACCCTTATCAGCCGTTCATGATCACGGTCAAGGACACGGATGAGATCGAGGATCCTAACTTCATGGTCAAGACAAACGATGATCCGCTGGCGTGGAAGAAACTGTGCGACCTGGTCAAAGAGGTTGACGGAACCACCGAGGATCTTGACTGGAAAGTGCAAAGTGTTGATGACAACATCAAGGCCTCGTTGAATGAGGAAAAGGATACGATGAGGATCGTGAGCATATTCACAGGTGTCGCCGTCCTCATCTCCATTCTCGGCTTCATCGGGATGTCGCTGTTCTTCATCAGGCAGCGGAAAAAGGAGATCGGTGTGCGCCGCATTATGGGCAGCACAACGAACGAGGTTCTGTCCCTGCTCCTGACGAAGTTCTGCGCCCCGCTTCTGGTGTCGTTCATCTTCGCCGTGCCGCTCTCCTGGTTCATTATGGACAAGTGGCTGGAAAGCTTCTCGTACCGGATTGGTCTGAGCCCGTGGATATTCATCGCCTCCGGAGCCGTATCGCTCCTCATCGCTGTCGTCTCGATCTTCTTCCAGACCCTCCACGCCGCCCACTCCAACCCCGCCGACGCCATCCGCGCGGAATGATATCCTTAGGTTCATCTTACCAGCAACCTGCACCATAGCAAAAACAGGATTGGGGCACATAAAAGGTGTCAACCACTTGATTTTTGCAATACTATTATTATATTCGCAACATAGTTGCGGTTATTATTAAAAAATCCGCAACCCTACAGAACGAAAACAATTAATGCTATGTATAATAGAATATTTGATATAGATAGCCGTCTTGATGAAGGAATGTTCCTTTTCGGCGCTCGTCAGGTAGGGAAATCCACGCTTCTCAAAGAGAAGTTTAAGGATGCGGTGTATTTTGATTTGCTTGATTCGGATCTGCGAAAGCGCCTTCAACGCAAACCGGAACTATTCAAAGAGGCCCTTGACAAATACCCCGAAAAGACACTTGTGATAGTTGATGAGATTCAAAAAGTGCCGGATCTTTTGGACACGGTTCATAGTTTGATGGTCGAGAAAGGCCTCTATTTCATACTGAGCGGTTCAAGTGCCAGAAAACTGAAAAAGAGAGGAGCGAACACACTTGGTGGACGCGCCATCCCAGAAACCTTGTTTCCTCTTGTAAGTGCCGAAATTCCGGATTATGACCTTTCCCGAGCCATACAAAACGGAATGATTCCAAGGCATTATATGGTAAACAATGCTGAAAGGCGATTGAAAGGATATGTCGAAGTGTACCTCAAAGAAGAGATTCTTGAGGAGGCAGCCGTCAAAGACATCGGTATATTCGAAAGATTTATGGAGGTGGCGGCGATAAGCGACGGCGAGATCATCAACTATGAAAACATCGCGTCAGATTGTGGCGTGGCCGCGAACACCGTCAAGGCATACTTCCAAATACTATATGATACGCTCATAGGATATGAGATTCCAGCCTACCGGAAAGTGATCAAAAGAAAGTTGACGCAAGCCCCGAAGTTTTACTATTTCGATGTAGGAATAGTCAATTATCTGATGGGAAGGAATAATCTGAGAGCAGGCACTCCTGAATATGGCCACGCATTTGAACATCTTGTGATGCAGGAACTTATCGCATACTTGGGTTACAACGACAAGAAAAAGGATCTTTCATATTGGCACACATATTCAGACATTGAGGTAGATGCCATCCTCGGTGACGCCAAAGTGGCGATTGAGATAAAATCCACCGATGATGTTCAAACCAAGCACAAGACCGGACTCAACCGCTTTTCCGAAGAACATCCGGAAGCAAGGCTGATTCTGGTGTCCACCGACCGGCTCACACGAAAAACCGGGAATATCGAACTCATCTACGTGTGTGACTTCTTTAAGATGCTTTGGGCCGGTGAGATCTATTAGATCGCAAAACCTTGACAGAAGCAAAAACAAAGTTAAATGCTCCTGCCAAGGTTAAACTACACTACGAAGGAAGCATTTTATGGAGAATATGCTCCCGTATGAGGAAACTATGATTCTCTCCAACAAATTCAGAGTTCTGACACCTGATTGCTAAGTCCAATTATCCTCCTAAAACTTATAGTTGGAAATTGTTAAACAACTGGCGCTCAAGGGATATAAGGTTGACATTTTCTTCCTTGGATTTGGTAATCATATCACGCCAATACGCCTTTAAGCTTCTGAAGTTCACTTTCTTGTTAAGCAGATTTTGCGACATTACCTTGTCAAAAATAGGGAAAGCATCCTGCTGAAATTCTGCCGCACATAGATGTTGCGGCCAGTGATGCCTCCCCAAATTTGAATCTTGTGGAAAATAGATTCAAGATCATCTCCGGGATGATACCCGCAAACACAATCAAAAAATGTTCTGTTCTAGTTTGTTAATGTCATTATCAAACTGTTCGGAAAAATCCTTCTTAATAAAATGAAACCCTGGGTGTGACCCCTGACCAGAAAGAAGGGTTATCATAGATTTTGGTACTGGTCGGACATCACCATCTTTTCCTCTCAATCTAAGAAAAGAATTCGAATACTCGATATTCGGAAAAATACAAACCATACACATATATTATTAATTATTAATAAATTACTATTTACAGAAAAAGTTTTGCCGCCCTCTTGAGAAGCCTACACCTTGCAGGATAAGATTCTGATGTCATTGAATCCGTCAATTGTGCTTTTACGTCTGGATCATCAATTTTATTTATAACATCGTTCAGATTGGCATTGAGTTCATCATTTTTCTTAGTCAAGAACGATATGATTTCCTGTTTCGACACCATATCAGCCTCTTGGAACACAGTAGCGGCGAATTTAGGCCCTTTGTTTATCGCCTCACCCAGATATTTCTTTGATTCATCAAAACAAGATTTATGAGAATAGTATTTAGCCAAATTGTAAGTATGTTCGGGTGTAGGGTCAAGTTCGTACGCCTTTTGCTGATACTTAACCGCTGAATCCAAATCTTCTATTACATACGACGCGAATGCCGCATTATCATACGAATCTGAAGAAAAAGTACGTATGAAATCATTCTCCGTCCCAAGAAATGCCCCCCCTATTCGTAGGACTAATCATCAGTTTTGCCAACTTGGCATATTCAGGGTCTGTCCCAATAATGGCATACTTAGCGGCCTTAGAGAAATAGTGCTGTGCTTTTGCCGGATCCAAACATCTCTCCACATACAGGTATATGCTTGCTATTCTATAAAGGACAAAAGGGTCCTGCTTCCTCAATGACTCGGCCTTCAGGAATTCTTCCAAAGCATCATCATATAGTTCAGGATTCTTGGATGCGCTTTGAAAAAGTTGTAGCCCCATATTGATTGATTGCCATCTTTCCTTTTCGGAATCAGGAAGTTTTAGCAAGTCCACAATGTTAGCCAAAAGCATATTGGTGACTTTCTGCTGCTCCACAACAATCGCGGCTCGTCTGTTTAAAACCCCGTCACTAATATTTCATTAATTATTTCAATCAAAAAAACGCAGTCATCTCATCAATGCCACTCCATGATTTTCAACCTTTCAGCACCGAAACACCTGTGAAAACAGGTCTCCTTTGCCCGTCCAGCTTCCTTTCGAAGTCTTGGCTTCAGCCTCAGATTTGTTCCATCCAATCATTGTATGAATATATTATAGGTTATTTTCCTCACAACCATATACGAAAAAAGGCATCCTCAGATAGAGAATGCCCTCACACAATAAATGCTAATGCAGATTTAGCTGGAAATATTCAGACTTCCAAAAATATTTCAGGTTTCAGGCGTTTTCAGGTTTTTTAGGTTTTCAAATGGCAACAAGTAAGAAGCTGTTTTGATTTGTTTGGTTTTAAGAGAGAAGCCTGACAGCCGTGGCACCTAAAGTGTTGATAATGAAAGAAAAGAGCAAACTCGTGGTGCTGTTTTTTGGCACCACGAGTTTTATTAACTCATTAACCAACAACATGTTATCCGCCACGGACTCTTTCGGTGCGGTACACTGTCTTGTCGTGTGCCTTAAATCGGAGCTTATGGAGGCACTTATGCAAAGACGGACGATCAGACGGCGACGTGGGCCTTGATGGCCGGCCAGGGGTCGTAGCCTTTTCTGTGGGCTTATGGGTTATGGCTTCAGAAGATTGACAGGAGCGACATAGACTCCGTCTTCTCGTTTGTAGGCACCACCTGCGGCAGTAAGGACCAAAAGGAATGACGGTGAGTTCTCATCGCAGTCGTCTCAATCTTCTTCCAGACCCTCCACGCCGCCCATTCCAACCCCGCCGACGCCATCCGCGCGGAATGATGCGGTCAGTCCCCATGTCGGCCATTTCTATGCAAAAATGTTTGGCGAGCTTTGTCGAGCCGACCAACTCATTGGCCACGGCTTCCGGAAGTCGTGGCGGCTAAACAACTGGTTATCATAGCAATACCTCACATTTCCAGTCTTATCTCGATAGGGAGAAAGGTGACTTTATTTATTGAATATCAGCATCTTAACCTCATCGAAATGCACACCGTGTTAAACAAGCCATTTGCGTGAGCGTGCTGCGAATGTGCTGCAAATGTGCTGCAAATAAGGGAATAAGCAACGATAAGCAAACACGTACTCAACTGCTGCAAAGGTAGTGCAAATAAATCACATTTATTTTTAAGCACCCGATGGACACATGATGAAATGTCACAAAAACTACAAATGAAATACATCAAAGATTACAAATGAATTACAACAAATACTTAAAATAAATTACATCAAAAACTTAAAATGCGTTTGGTGATCAAAGTAAAATGAGTACCTTTGCAGCATAAAACAAAATCGAGTATGGCATATCTAAATAGAGTCTTTGACGTGCGACTTAAAGCGCATCTTAAAGCAATGGGAGCAGTGCTCATTGAAGGACCAAAATGGTGTGGCAAGACCACCACTGCCAAGCAGTTGGCCAATAGTGTTATTAGTTTACAAGATACTGACCATCGTGAAGAATATTTGGCTACAGCCATTACCAAGCCCTCATTCTTATTGGAAGGGGAAATGCCTCGCTTGATAGATGAATGGCAAGATGCCCCTATGCTATGGGATGCAGTGCGCACAAAGGTTGATGAGCGTGGCTTGCCTGGTCAATTCATATTGACAGGGTCTAACGCTATTGATGACAGTAGAATCCATCATAGTGGAACAGGGCGTATTTCTCGGATGGAGATGCTGCCCATGAGTCTGTGGGAATATGGTGAATCTAACGGCAGCGTATCATTGATGGAGATGTTCGACAATCCTCAAGAAGAAATCTTCGCTACCTCGGAACTAAAAATGGAAGAAATCATATTTGCTGCATGCAGAGGAGGTTGGCCTGCAACATTGAATTTAGGTGACGACAAGTCAAAATTACTTGTTGCCAAAGAGTATGTAAAGTCTGTTTATAAAAATGACATATCACGCATAGACGGGGTAAAGAGGAATCAGAAGTTGGCGCATCTGATAATGAAATCATACGCACGCAACATCTCTACATTGGCGAAAACCACATCCATATTGGCAGACGTTACCGCTGCTGATGATGTGGAATGTACCAGGCCTACGCTTGAAAGCTACATTGAGGCATTGGAAAAACTGTTTGTCATTCAGGACATAGAGGCTTGGTGCCCTTCCATAAGGAGCAAGACAACAATCCAAAGCAGACCCAAACGAGCCTTCTGTGATCCATCGGTTGCAGTCGCATCACTCAACCTGTCACCAGAATCCTTGAAGACTCAATTAAAGACATTTGGCTTTATTTTTGAGCAAATGTGCGCACGAGATATTAGGGTGTATTCAGCTTCTCACGATAGCCGCCTCTCATACTATCGCGACCGCTACGGACTGGAAGCCGACCTTGTGCTTAATCTTGATGATGGACGCTATGCTCTGATAGAGTGCAAACTTGGCAGCCGTGAGATAGAAGAAGGAGCCAAACATCTTTTGGAAATAAAACGACTCATTCAAGTGCATAATGAGACAGAAAAGCAGGTGCCGTTGCGCGAGCCCGACCTGATGATTGTCATGACAGGTGGCAGCATGGCTTACACACGCCCAGACGGAGTTAAAGTCATACCGCTTGCTTGTTTGAAAGATTAAAAAACAGGCCATGAATGATGCAACGCTTGCTGGATCTTGTTCATTTCTTTACATTTACCTGCCATGGCTCGCTCAATTTATGGTTGAGCTGCAAAGTTAACGGACAAGTGGTGGCCATGCTCCGAAAAGTAGGGCGGCCGCCGGCCTCGCGCGCGCATTTTTAATAAGGTTTTACCGCTTTTTGGGTGGTTATGCTCCGAATTTTGTAGAAAGAGAAGATCGCCCGTGACGAACTCAAGCCCGGCGCCTCGACACCCTCTCTAAGACCGTCATCACCGTCTGGGAATGCGGGCTTTCAAAGAAGAACCGCGACGCCACCATCGTCCGCATAGAGGCCGATTTACGGGCCAGAAAGGAGAAATACGAGAATGAACCGCCCTCCGCCGCGAGCCGCGAATGCGCCCGAGAACAAGCCTTTAAGCATCGTGAAATCATCGCCCAGGTCGAAGCCGAGCCGGGCCTCCCAAAATCTCTCCGCCGCTACGTGAAGAAGGAAGACGAAATACTTTACTGAATCCCGCTTTTCGGGAGACTTTTAGCGGAAAATATTCTCTACGCAAAGAGATCGTCCATCATCACATGGGACTGCACTGCATCGGAGTACATATTCTCCTTCACGCCGTAGGAGGTGACCATTGATATGAGAATGGACTTCCTGGTTCCGGTCTCACGGATGAAGGCAGCGACCTTGTTCCGGAGTTTCTCATCATAATCCTTGTCGATGACGTATGGCTCGGACGCCCACTTCATCTCGCAGATGTTGATGGTGTCGTCCCTGCGATCGATGAGCAGGTCTATCTGCGCCCCTCTCTCTCCCGGTCCCAGATTTTTCGAGTCGGAACGCCAGGCGCATTGTTTGGTCATCACTCCCGCAATGCCCAGCGCGGCTTTGATCTGCCCCACATGCTGAAGACATACCCGCTCGAAGGCCAGGCCGGACCAGGCGCGTTGCACGCCCGAATTGAGGGAATGGCTCCAGAAGGCCGGGTCACCGCCGGACTCTTTGATGAACTTGTAATAGAAGAGCGTGTAGTTGTCGATAAGCTGGAAAAGAGCACCTTTCTTCTCCTTGCCGATGGCGGCGTACTTGCGGATGAAGCCGCACTGCTCCAACTCTTCCAGGCAGGTGGTCAGGACACCGCTATTCTCCAGGCCGTAATCATCAATCAGCTCCTGGCGCGTGAGACCTTTGGCCTTGTCCCCCAGAGCCTCCACAATCTTGATGTAACGGTCCGGATTCTTGAAAAGTGACTCGTACAGGGCACTGTATTCCCCGCGCAGTTTCCCGTTCTCCGCAAAGAAGAGATTGTCAATGTTCTGGGCGGCAGATTTTCCCCGCTGCAGCAGGCTCCAGTAGTAAGCCGGTCCTCCCATCACCATATAGAGAGTGAGAATCTGATACCGGTTGATACGGATGTTCCGGCTCTGTAGGTACTCCTCGCACTCCTTCAGTGTGAAAGGCATCAGATAGATCTGCGTGTTCACACGGTTGTGGAGTCCTCCCCTGTCCTTGATGACCTTGTTAATGATCCAAGACGTGGCGGAAGCACAGATAATCAGCAGAACGTCCTTGCGGGCGCTGCACCAGCCGTTCCAGAAATGCTCCAGGGCAGAAACGAAATTGGACTTGGGCGTATCCATCCAAGAGATCTCGTCAATGAAGATCACCTTCTTTTTCTTCCGGCTGGATTTGATGCCAACCTTCAGGGAATTGAAGGCATCGGGCCAGCTGGCAAGTTCCGGACAATCCTTGTAGCCGTAGTCAATCAGCGAAGTGCGGAAAGCGGCAAGCTGACCTGCAATCTTCTCCTTCGCGACGCCTGTGTGCTGGAAAGTGAATTCATAGTTGAACGCCTCCCGCACGAGGAAAGTCTTGCCCACACGGCGACGGCCGTACACCGCCACGAATTCGGAGTATTCAGACTTGAAAGCATCATTGAGCTCCCGGAGTTCTTCTTTTCTGCCAATAAGCATAGTCGTATCGTTTTGATGTCGCAAGTTAAACATTCTCTGCTAAATCCCGAAATATTCCAACGATTTAGTGGAAAATAATTTGAAGAACCGTACGAAAACTGCCGCCATCTCATCGCGAGACGACGGCAGGTCATAGATGAAAAATTCACCCAGAAGGGACCTAATACAGATTGATATAACGACGATTTTTACATCACTCAGTAAAAAAATATTGGTTAAATCGCTGATTTTTGGCACCTTTGTATTGGCTCCGAGGTTACTATTTGCTACCTCTCAACCCAAAACTTGTAAACTTAGGCTATGCCCCAATTTCGTCCATCCATACTCGTCAGTGACGCCTACGGTTCCGCAGGCAATACCACTTGGTATCATAGGGACGGCAAGTGCTATACCCGGAAGCGTTCGCATCCCGTCTATGGCGGTACTGCGGGCCAGTTGGAGCATCTGGACGTGCATCGCAGGGCATTGGCCGCTTGGAGGACTGTTCCCCACTCTACACAACTCGTCTGGAATCGTCTCGCGGCGGAGGTGGAACCGCGTCGGCCTCCTTTCGATCACCGGGCACTTATCTTCGGCCAGAATCTGTTCGTGTCGGCTTACCACGGATTCTTCACGCTGGGAAACGAGCACGTCCCGGAGCCGCAGCGCTTTGACTCCTTCCCTCCTTTCGCCATCCGGCTGTCTGATGCCATTGTGAACGGTGGTACGCTGGTGATACCGGTGCCGGAGCGTTATCGTTTGCTTGCGAAGATTCAACTGACGGAGCCTGGGCGTGGATGTCATCCGGGTATGCTTCGGAATTATCTCGCTGATGAACTCTGTGGAACAGATCCGGTCCACGTCAGGATACCCGATTATGTTTCCCGGGCCGCTGCCGCCTTGAACCAGTATCAGGTATACTGCCGTTTCATCCTTCTGGACACCGTGACCGGCTACCGCAGTCAGTACCACAAGGAATCATTCCTAATTGTGTGTAGAAAGATCTATTGATCCTCGGCCAGAATGTAACTGGTATTCTTGCTACCTTCCTCTCCTTTCACCAAGATTCCCTTCTCAATCAAATCATTGATGTCACGAAGGGCGGTGGCTTGCGAGGTCTTGCAGATTTTTGCCCATTTCACGGTTGTGAGTTTCCCGTCGAATCCATCCCATAAGCGGTTCACGACCTTGACTTGGCGCTCATTCATCGCCACGTCACGATGCTCCTGCCAGAACATGGACTTCTTCACTACGCGACTGACGATGTCCATGCTGAGTTCCATTGCATCCTTAAGTGTCTGAAGGAACCACTCGAGCCACAGGGTAATATCAACATCTCCTATCGTGGTGCTTTCCAGTGCATCGTAGTAGCCGTTCTTATTCCTAAGAATTTCAGCTGACATACTATAGTAGCGATGAGGCATCCCGTCAGCCCTGGCCAGCAGCATATCGGTGATGGTCCTTGTCAGACGGCCATTTCCGTCGTCAAACGGATGGATGGCAACGAACCACAGGTGAGCGATGGCTGCTTTCAGGACAGGATCGGTATTGTTCTCATTATTGACCCAATCCAAGTACAGGGCCATTTCCTTGGGAACATCCGCCGAAGCCGGGGCTTCGTAGTGAACCTTTTCCTTTCCAGATGCCCCGGAGACAACTTGCATGGGTTCTTCTCCAACCCTCCAACCTGCCACCGTTATCGGATGAATACCGCTACGCCCCGTGGGGAACAAAGCGGCATGCCAATTGAACAGACGCTGTTCGGTCAGCTCCTCGGAGTAATTGCGGACGGCGTCAATCATTACCTGAACTACACCTTCGGTATAGTGATCCGGCTCCGGGAGACCTTCCGTGGGAATACCGAGATGCCTCGCTACCGATGAACGCACCCTGTCTGCATTCAACAGAATTCCTTCTATCTCATTGGATCTGATAACGTCTTCAGTCATTACGTCCAGAGACGTCTTGGATTGAATATCAAACCCCAGGCCGCCCATCATACCGGCGATTCGACCTTCCAAAAGACGCACTTCGGAAAGCAGGTTCAGTATTTTGTCGGACTCCCAACGGAATCTGGGCCAACCGGGGTATTGCCATATGTAGTACGGTCTCATATCTCGCTCATTTTTCTGCAAAAATAAGCAAATGAAGCGAATCTTACGACTATTCTCTTCAAATTTTGATTAGAATGTGGGTGTGATTCACTTCATCTACCATAACAAATAGGGCAGTTACCTGCATAAAAAAACCTCTGTAATCAAATGACTGCAGAGGGTTCGGATTAGGGTAAGCAAGGCTTCTGCCCTGCTCTTTGGCTACTCACCCGCGGTTCAGATGACGGAAGCCAGCATGATGCCGGACTTCTCGCTGGTGGCGCTGTTCACGAAGTAGTAATGGAAGAACACCTTGGGAGCGCCGGCACCCAGTGCTCGAAGATGCCGCAGTGCGCGCTGCAGTCGTATACTCTCTTTTCAGCTCGCGCAAGGCCTTGGGCGTCGACGAAAGAGCCTGGCCTGAAGACGTCCTTGTCCGCGTGAAGAAGGGCAAAGACGGGAAGGTCTCCAATACTCCGGTGCACTGTCTTGTCGTGTGCCTTAAATCAGAGCTTATGGAGGCACTTATGCAAAGGCGGACGATCAGACCGCGACGGGGGCCTTGATGGCCGGCCAGGGGTCGTAGCCTTCGAGGGTGAAGTCTTCGTACTTGAAATCGAAGATGGACTTCACATCGGGGTTGATGCGCATTGTCGGGAGCGGGCGGGGCTCACGGGAGAGCTGCTCGCGGACCTGATCGAAATGGTTCAGGTAGATGTGGGTGTCGCCTGTGGTGTGGATGAAGTCGCCGGGCTTCAGGCCGCAGACCTGGGCTATCATCATCGTCAGCAATGCGTAAGAGGCTATGTTGAAAGGGACTCCGAGGAAGGTGTCGGCGCTGCGTTGATAGAGCTGGCAGGAGAGCTTTCCTTCGGCCACATAGAACTGGAACAGGCAATGGCAAGGCGGAAGGGCCATCTTGTCAACCTCTCCGGGATTCCAGGCGGTGACGAGCATTCGCCTTGAATCAGGATTGTTCTTGATCATATTCACCACCTGTGTGAGCTGGTCGATGGATCGGCCGTCGGGTGCCGGCCAGGAGCGCCACTGGTGGCCATAGACAGGGCCAAGGTCACCGTTCTCGTCGGCCCATTCGTCCCAGATGGAGACACCGTGGTCCTTGAGGTACTTGATGTTGGTGTCGCCGGAGATGAACCACAGAAGTTCATAAATGATAGATTTCAAGTGAACTTTCTTGGTGGTCAGAAGCGGGAAACCTTCGGAGAGGTCGAAGCGCATCTGGTAGCCGAAGACGCTTTTGGTGCCTACGCCGGTGCGGTCATGCTTGACCACACCATCGTTCATTATATGACGCAGAAGATCCTGATACTGTTTCATTTGTGAATATATTCAATTGTTATGGCAACTTCGATGCTTCGGCACTTCGAGAAACTCGATGACCGATGTTGGGAGGTCGCTTCGACAGGCTCAGCGACCGAAAATCAGCGACCGATGTTGACGATAGTGACAAAAAAAGGCTGGTTGCTGAGCCTGCGGTTGCTGAGCCTGTGAAGCATCGAAGCGTACCAGCCTTGTATCATTGTAAAACCAACTATTTCCTGACCGAGAACGCCCAGATGATGGCCTCGCTGAAGGTCTCGCCCGGACGAAGCACGGTCGTAGGGAACTCAGGCTTGTTAGGCGAATCCGGACAGTGCTGGCACTCGATGGCAACACCTTCATAGTCGTGGTAGCCACGTCCGCACTTGCCTGCCGGGCAGCCCTCAAGCCAGTTGCCGGTGTAAATCTGGACGGCTGGCTGGGTGGTCAGAACCTCAAGCTGACGGCCGCTCTCCGGAGAGTACAGCTGAGCCGCCGTCTGAAGCTGACCAGCCTCATAGTCGTTGATCATGAAGCAGTTGTCATACCCCTTACCATAGTTGAGAGCCGGGAAGTCAGCCTTGATCTCCTCACCGATTTTCTTGAACTCCCTGAAATCCATAGGTGTACCTGCAACCGGGTCTGGCTCTCCTACAGGAATCAAGGTCTCGTCAGTCGGCAGATAGACCTCGGCGTTGAGTTTCAACTCGTGATCGAGGATATTCCCGTTCCCCTCGCCATTCAAATTGAAATAGGCGTGGTTGGTAAGGTTCACGACAGTTGCCTTGTCGGTCTGAGCCGTGAATGTCAACTTCAACGCGTTGTCCTCGCTCCACTCGTAGTGGGCGACAACCTTCAGATTGCCGGGATAACCAGCCTCACCGTCCTGCGAAAAGTACTGGAACTCAACGGCATCACCTTCGACGCGGCTGTCCCACACCTGATTCTGGAATCCATCCGGACCGCCGTGCAGATGGTTCGGACCGTTGTTGACCGGCAATGAATATTCCACCCCGTCAAGCGTGAACTTTCCGAGGGCTATGCGGTTGGCGTAGCGTCCAGGGCACTTTCCGGCGCAAGGGCCGTCGGCGAAATAATCCTCAGGCTTGGTATAGCCCAAAACAACATCGGCGATCTTTCCATCCTTGTCCGGAACAGCGATCGAAACGATTCCGGCGCCTATGCTTGAGAGGCGCACGAACGCGCCGCTTTCATTCTCAAGAGTATAAAGGAATATTTCCTTTCCGTCAGGGGACGTGCCCCAAAGTTCCTTGGTGATCTTCATATTCAGTGTTATTTTAGATTGTCAAGATATGGCAGGACATTCTCCACAGGAGCGTCCTTCATTATCACTTTCTTCTCGGAATCAAGCACATACAACGACGGAATAGCCCGCACATTATAGGTGACATCGGAGCGGATTATGTAGCTCTGGTCGTAGCCGTTGTACCAATTCTTAGGATAGACCGAGGCATATTCACGCCACTTGTCCAATTCCTCGTCAATGTAAACATTCACCACAGCAAGCCTTCCCGAGGCCACCAAAGCGGCAATCTTTCCGTCCGAAGTCAGGCTCTCTATGATTTCCTTGCAGGCAGGACAGCCCGGATTGGTGAAGAACAGAAGGGTCGTCTCTGCCTTGATTCCATAAAGTGTATGCCTCTTACCAGCAAGGTCAGTGAATATAAAATCAGCGGCCGGCGACCCTATCATATTCAAAGAGCACATCTGGGTTTCAAATGAATATGACGGCTTCAAATCAGGGTCAGAATATTCAGAGACAGCGAGGCGTGAGACGTACGGCAAATAAAGATCCTCGTTGCGCACAGGCGAGTTCGGGTCGTAGAGGTACTTGGGAACCATCTTTTCGAAGAATCCGAAGACATTGGAGGAGGTGTCGGCCGTCTGGAACTTTTCCACCTTGTCGAAAAATCCGGCCATAGCCTTTCTACCGAAATCTATCGGACAAGCATTCTCCAAAAAGGTCACGAATGTACCCAACGCCTTTTCCACATCATCGGCCAGAACACCGTTAACCACGTTGGAATCACACGGATAGGTCTGGCTCAAGAACTTGTTCCAGTAGTTCGAGATGACATATTCAGCCTTCTCTCGAGGTTCGACAATCACCGCCGGCGGCTCAGGCATAGGCGGAAAGGCGTGCGGTTGAAAAGCGGCGTCCTTTCCGTTTCCACGACCTCCGCACCCCACCATCAGCAAGGCGCAAATAATTGTCAATGAATATGTCAGAGCACGTCTCATGTCCTAATCATTCTTTTCCAACAGGCTCTGGGAGATGTTGATGATGAAGTCACCCATCTTCTCAAGCTCCTGCACTATGTCGATGTAGAACACTCCTGTCTGGTAGTTGTAGCCTTCCTTCTCGATGTTGACGATGTGCTCCTCGCGCAGGCTGTTGCGGTACTCGTTGATGTTATATTCGGCGTCCTCGGCGTTGGATATGTCCTTGAGGAAGAGGGCAGAGGATTCGAGATTGTCAACCATTGCCTTGAAGGCCACGTCCAGAAGATCGAGCATCCTGTCAAGCCTCTTGACCATCTCGTCATCGAAGGTCTTGCCGTGGTCAAGGGCGCGCTTCATCATCCTGCCGATGGCCTCGCCGGAGTCTCCGATGCTTTCCAGCTCGCCGATCACCCTGTACATCGACTTGATTCTCAATGCGGAGACAGCGCTGATGTCACCCTTGGACACCTCGTTCAGGTAGGAAGCGATCTCATATTCAATCTTGTCCGTGATGCTCTCGTACTTGACAAGTTTCTCATTGACGGACTCAAGTTCGGATTGGGTCTTGGCGCTCACCGCACTGCGGATGAAGCCGACCTCCCGGCAGCATATTTCCGCAAAATGAATGATTTCCTGCTTGGCCTCGTCGAGGGAAAGTTCTGCCGTGGAAAGAGGTCCGCCTTGAATGAACTTGAGGCGATAAACCTCCTCCTCTCCCTTAGGGGTAGGGATGATCCTGTTGACCGCTTTGACGAGCTGAGGGATGAACCAGACGAGAATCAGGGTCGTGGAAAGGTTGAAGACCGTGTGCAGGATGCATATTCCGTAAAGCATCGAGTTCTGCTGCTCGGGTGAGAAACCTCCTGCGGCGGTCGTTCCGTCGAACAGGGTGACAGGGTTCTCGAAGCCTATCGCGGTGGTCATCGAGGCGATGATCCTCATCAACGGGTTGAAGAACACCAAAGCCAGGACTACGCCGATCACATTGAACAGGGTGTTGGCGATGGCCGTCCGCTTGGCCGAATAGTTCGCCACGGCGGCGGCGATGTTGGCGGTGATCGTGGTTCCGATGTTGGCTCCCAAGACCATCGCGGCGGCCATCTCGAAATTGATCCAGCCGTTCGCCACAAAAACCATCGTCAGAGCAAGGGAGGCGCTGGAGGCCTGCACTATCACGGTTATCAATGCACCAACAAGGGTGAATATGATCACAGAGAAAAAGCCGTAGCTGGTCAGGTTCTTCACAAGAGCCAGAACCTCAGGGTACTGGTTAAGGTCAGGCACAGAGTTCTTCATCGTGGCGAGACCGATGAGCAGGAACGCGAATCCGATGATGAACTCACCGATGTTGCTGTTCCGGTTGCTCTTGAGGGTCATCATGAAGAATCCCAAGGCGATGAACGGAACCGCGAACGCTCCGATGTCGTAGCTGAATCCGAACAGGGAGATCATCCACGCCGTGAGCGTCGTTCCGATGTTCGCCCCCATGATCACCCCTATGGCGTTGCCAAGGGCGAGCAGACCGGCGTTGACCATGCTGACGACCATCACGGTCGTTCCGCTTGATGACTGGATGAGGGCAGTGATGACAATACCCGTGATGATACCTTTGAAGGTCGTTGACGTCATCGACGCCAGAAACGATCGCAGCTTGTCACCCGCCGCCTTCTGAAGACCCTCGCTCATCATGGTCATTCCATACAGGAACATGGCCATCGCTCCGAGCAGGGTAAGAATCTGTAGAAAAACCTGCATCTATCTTCTTAAGAATATTCCTACAAATTTACTGAAAAATCTTTTTGGTTAAAGAAATATCTCCAACTATAAACCAATTCTCCTCAAAAGCAGTTGTCAGATAAGAAATTTCCCTTGTTATGATTATATTTGCAAAAACCAAGGAAAACATCTGAAAATACTCCTTTTGTATTTAATTTTAAGCATTCTTGTGGCTTTCCCTTTAAAATTGCCATCATAAAGACATTCTGGACTTGATACGATCGATTCTGGTTTAAATATCGAAATTAAATCCTTTTCCATGTTGATTTTAGTTTATCTGTCATTAAGAGAAGCGCCATAACCGACAATATTGTCATCATTGTCATAATAAGCAGGAACACTGCACTCTCCCGAATTTTGCATATTCGACTTTCCTTGAATATTGATATCAAGGCATTTTACCACCTGATTATCCATTAAAAAACACAAACGGTATGAAATATTATAGTTTCGACATTCTGATGTGTGGAAACGAAATCATCAATACAACATCTCACATCAAAGAGAAACGCCTCACATAAAATCGCCAAATCACAAGATTCTTGAATGTCGTAATACTTTTTTTCAGTCTTTGAATACTGTAGGAATTGTGTTTTTGACAACTGACTTCCGCAAACAGGTTCAATTCCTGATGAGGAGTAACGTAATACAGCATGATATGCAACCGTATCAGTCTCCTCTGTCGCAGTAACATATTCACGAAATGAGTTCTGGATGGAATCAGGGTCTCTAATCCGCATTATTGCGTGTTTATATTTTTGAGTCAACTTCTTGATACGTCGCGATAATCCACAATCCAAGTCACAAAATATATACTTGCCGGATTTGTCAAAAAAAGATGGAGAATATGACCGAGCCTTCATTTCATCGGTATTAATCAAAAAGCATGGCGATCCATATAGACAGCATCCAATCTTATGTTTTCTATCATAGATAAAGCAAGAGTCTTGATATGACTCCAACATGACATATTTTTCCGAAAAATATTCTTCAGGCATTTGTCCCTCCATCCATTCTTCAAACATTCCGATCATAGTCCCTTCAGAGAGATACGCCTCCCTGAAATCAGAACAAAAGTTTTTGATTTCATCGAGTGAGACCGGCATTCGATAATATGCTTCCGCAAATGCCTCTGCCACATTATGAACAGCCCCTTGACTATTATACTTAATAGCCATATTGCGTATGTCTGTAGAACATGATCCTATCATCAAGATCAATAGAAATATGGCGATTCTGTTTGTCATTTTTAATTCCTCTTCTTAAATTGTTTATAAATTGCCGCTTTTAGTAGCTTAGCGTTTTGTGGAGTATAGTTAATGTGTAAAGTATGATCTCGCATGCCATTCGTTAAGATCAAAAAACAGCCGTACCACTCATCCTCTCCGTATCCAAGGCCATATCCACCATATCGCCTAGACACATCCGGAGGCATTTGATATATTTTCAGTTGACTATGTGTTTATCCCTTAAATGGAATATTGATCCTGATTTTGTGCTATTAAATACTTCCCCTTCATAGCTTCCATTATATTTAATGGAGTATTCTCCTGGTGCAAGATTTGGGAAATAAAAATTCTCCTTGGGTTCTTCTGGCAATTCTGTATCCCAAATCGTTTGTGAAGAAGTCTGTTGTGAATAATACTTGATAATCAGGTTATCCAGTCGCTCATATAGTTGTCCTTCAAAAGTGGGTTTTTCATTAATGCCCAAATACTCGACAGTCTGCCCAAATAAACTATAATAAGCATTACCATCTTTAAAACGTGTGCCTTTATATTTCCCTTTTATTCCAGCCTTATCTAAATCTCTCTGAGAAAAGATGTTGTCATCATAGTGGTACGTCACATTACCCTCATTATCGGTAATTGAATACCAATCCAGCCCTTTAGTATCAACAAGGTTTATTGAGTTATCTGCACAGTAAACATACGGGCTTATATTGTAGTACTTCTCGGCCATCGGGTAGATGGCGGTCCAGCGGGCGGTGGCCGGGTCGTACATTCGGGCGCCGAAGTCGAGGAGCGGGATGTCGGCGCCGAGGAAGGACTGGGACTCCTTGCCGGAGAAGCGCCAGCGGTTCGGGGAGGATGTGGAGGCCACCGAGGTTGCCGTGGCTACCGGGGCGACGGCTGGCTCAGCGGCATGTTGTGCCCCTTCAACGGGTTCGGAGACCGGAGCAGTCACCTGAATCCGCTTGCCGAACTGGTAGTAGTCGCTGGCCTCGATGACCGTACCGGTGTCACCGTCGATGACGGCGCGGACACTGCCGAGGTGGTCGCGGAGATAGTGCTGAACCTTATAGGTGGACGAACCATCAGCGGTGTTCTCACGTACTATCCTGCCGGCGGAGGTCACGTCGCAGTCAAGGGTTATAGCCGGAGAGCCCGTTTGACCTGCGGTCTGGGTGTATATCAAGGAACCTCTGTACTGGTAGCCGTTGCCGCCGCCGTCCAACGCACGCAGTTTCGTGCCGTCTGCAAGATATTCATATTCAGCCAGCGTCGTCCCGCCGGATGAGATGCGCCTTGTCAGGTTCTGCTCATTGTACACGATGTCGAGCCCGGAGAGACCTTCATGGGTCATGTTGCCGTTCGCGTCGTGAGTGTACTGGTCTCCGCCACCAGACGCGCCAGTGTTGGAGATGCCACTCAACAAGTTGCCGTCGTACGAATACGCCAACCTCTCCTCTGGGGTTGCCGCGTTCTCCCCGTATCTGGTCAAGGTCAAGGCATTACTGTTCCTGTCATAAGTGATGGACCGCTCACTGAAAGCATTCGTGTGGTAAATCATAAATATATTGATATCAATGCTACAAAAGACTGCCTGTCATTTCAATTCATATTTGATATTTTTCATTTGAATATACCTATAAAAAGTCGCTGAATCCAATGGGCCTTGAACGCTATTGTTAGTTTTATCTATCACCCAGTAATAATCCATCCCATAGCCATTAGGGTAATCTATAGTACCATAAATGGCTTCCGGAGGCCACTTAGGGCGTTGCTTGACAACAATATACTGACGATCTTTCCAATAATATTCAACAATGGGTGGAATACCATCGATTTTGTTGCCTATAATGTCTCTTCTTTCCTTATAATAATAGTATCCATTACCCAAGCTAACCCTATCAGTTGAACATAATTCACAAAAGCATAATATAATAACTATTAACACAAAGAATATTTTATATATTATTTTATCCATGGTAAAAATGGTTTTAATTTCTTTTCTCCATATATATTGATATTAAAAGCAGTCCCTTGGCCAGCAACCTTTGCACCAATAGGTGTTTGAATGTTCCTACCTATATGTAGAAGATACGGTCTCTTAATATCAAAATCATAACGATCACTGTAAGCCCTGATGCCATGATTGGGGTACCGCTTAACAACTATCTTTCCATACACAAGACCATCATTGATCTTAGATTTGCCATTAAGCAAGTTGATGACATATGTTTCCCCTACATATTTTTCACCCCAAGATACATAATTATCAAAATCAATTTTATTAATATCAGCAAACAAAGGCTCTCCATTACCTGACCTATACCATTCATTTGCTTCTTTAAGAGTAATGTATCCGTCCCAATCTGGCCTATCCTTCAGATGATTAAAGCTATCATTAAAACAAGTGATGGCATCTTCACCCTCAAGTCCTTCCACACCTAAGTCATATTTGAGTGCCTCTTCTGTTCGCATTCCTTGCTCAAAATTGTCTCTTTTCATAATAATTTGCTCTCTTTGAATTCCACCATCGTCTGTCCCCAATAAATAGCCATCGGTAGCCAGCAAACGGATGAATCAAACAACTGTTGTGATATGGAATTACTTATTAATTATCAACTAAAGTATAACCTCTTAATGTATTAAGATGACATCTATCAGTTATATTAGTATATATAGTTCTTATGCCATACTCATTAACATCTAATGACATAACATAAGGGATTGCATAACCATCTTTACATCGGCCATCTAAGCGGGCATACATTAGCGTATCCAACTTAACCATAAACAAAGGGTCAAAAATGTCAGCCAAAGGAAAATCCCCGATGTAATTCAACGCATATATCATTCCGCTTGAAGGAAAAGCACCAGCACTTGATTCAACAGTATATACCAAACAAGACTCGTAATCCACAAATCCATATATGTAGTCACAAGCAGCTATATGAATGATAGTGTCTTTGTTTTTCAAAAAGCAAGAGATCGTGATGATGGAGTCAGATGCATCTATATTAGAAATCAAATATTCCAACGAATCTTGAAGCCTGTCTGAAATGAACACCTTTTCCATTGAAGGACTGTCCTTGTCATCAACTATTTTACCTACTCTCGAATTGTGAATATGGTTGCCACACATCTGACACAATACTATTGATAAGAAGAATACTATCTTTTTCATACTATTTCTTATTTATTGTACCAAAATAGAACCCCCTATAGTTCTTTATATCTTTAATATAAATTGCATTATGATATCCAACATTATACAGTCTACCAGAATTCGGGAAATATACATAGCTTTTTCGAGCTTTTTCTCTTGCCTGTTTGACATCAATCCTTACATTATTCCAATCAGTATCTCTATATGGTGCACCATAACCCATAGAAAATGTTTCCTCATCGACTGCCGCCTTAATACCAGGATGTGAATGAACCGTAGCATTAGGCTTACCATTTGTATAATCCTCCCACGAAGACGCACTATATGAATTATGTCCTGTTCCAATTGTGTATGTGTCACCGTTACGATGAACAGCCCACTCGACTTTTGTTTTGTCCGATGCGAATTTGAACACCTTGAATATGTCATTGATTCCGGTCTTTGAGGTATGGCTGCTTACCTTCGCCCCTCCATCCACCTTGGCCTCTGTTTTGGTCAGATCGTCAAGGATGCTCCGGTCAGAGACCGAGACATAATCATCCGACCAAACTCCATTATTATTCACATAATAAAGCCGGTGGTCATCACTTTCCCTTGTCCATACCACATTACCTCTTTCATCTATGGTCATAATGATTCTACGTATGCGTTTTCATTTACCAAAAGACCTCCTGCAGATTTTTTACCGTATCTAAATATTCAACCTTTTTCTCGTTAGAAAATACCAATTCCAGATTTTCTCCATTATAAACATATTCCTTAAAAAACGGAAGAACATTCCCATTATAGTCGGGTGATCTCACAATTATTGAATCATATTGTTCCAAGCTCAATCCGCTCAAAAACAAGCTGTCAAAGACAGAATCAACAACTATGCTACCATAGGAATTGACCGCAACCATCATATTATTGACACGCTTTGCACCGACTGCGATATCTTTGATAAATATCTTGTGAATTTTGTGGCTTGCCGGAAAACCTATAAAGCCATCAATTCCTCCATAAAAATTTATAATTGTGTCATTGTCGTTTGTGAAACAGCATAATGTGACCACATTATAAGAATGATCCGACTTTGTGTAACGGCAATATTTTCCTGGAGATTTAGAAATAACATAATAATCAGATGTGTCAACCAACCTCAAAAAGTTCATCAAAGAGTCTTGAAGCCTGTCGGAAATGAATACCCTTTCAATCGAGGAACTGTCCTTGTCATTGGCATCATCTCTTGCCTCAGAATTGCGGATAGGATTACCGCACATCTGGCAACATAGCACTACCCATAGTAGCAATAATAATGATTCTCTCATCTTTCTATTTTTTGTTTAATACGCCGAAATAAAAACTTTTATAACTCCTTACATTCTTAATGAATATAGCATTATTATATCCAACATTATACAATCTGCCCGAATTCGGGAAATACACATAATTCTTTCGAGATTTAATTCCATTTTGGTTAATATCCCTCTTTACTTTATTATGGTCGTTATCATATTGAGTAGCCCCATATCCCATAGAATACGTTTCGTCATCCACTATTGCATTTATTCCCGGATGGGAGTGCAATGTGGCATTAGGCTTATCTTTGGTATAATCCTCCCACGAAGACGCACTATATGAATTATGTCCTGTTCCAATTGTGTATGTGTCACCGTTACGATGAACAGCCCACTCGACTTTTGTTTTGTCCGATGCGAATTTGAACACCTTGAATATGTCATTGATTCCGGTCTTTGAGGTATGGCTGCTTACCTTCGCCCCTCCATCCACCTTGGCCTCTGTTTTGGTCAGATCGTCAAGGATGCTCCGGTCAGAGACCGAGACATAGTCATCAGACAATAGGCCATCATTATTCATATAATAAAGCCGGTGGTCATCACTTTCCTTTACCCATACCACATTTCCCTTTTCGTCCATAGTCCATATATCCATTCCATTAGGGTCAATGATACTTATTGGATTTCCGAGGCAGTAGACATACGGGCTGATACCGTAATACTTCTCGGACATAGGGTCGGCGGCGGTCCAGCGGGCGATGGCCGGGTTGTACATCCTGGCGCCGAAGTCGAGGAGAGGGATGCCCGCGCCGAGGAACGACTGATCCTCCTTGCCGGAGAAGTGCCAGCGGTTCGGGGAGGATGTGGAGGCCACCGAGGTTGCCGTGGCTACCGGGGCGACGGCTGGCTCAGCGGCATGTTGTGCCCCTTCAACGGGTTCGGAGACCGGAGCAGTCACCTGAATCCGCTTGCCGAACTGGTAGTAGTCGCTGGCCTCGATGACCGTACCGGTGTCACCGTCGATGACGGCGCGGACACTGCCGAGGTGGTCGCGGAGGTGGATGAGCGGCCTGTAGGAGACCGTGCCGGCGGCGGAGGTCTCACGTACTATCTTGCCGGCGGAGGTCAGGGCGCAGTCAAGGGTTATAACCGGAGAGTCTGATTGACCTGCGGTCTGGGTGTATATCAGGGAACCTCTGTACTGGTAGCCGTTGCCGCCGCCGTCCAACGCGCGCAGTTTCGTGCCGTCAGCAAGATATTCATACTCAGCCAAAGTGGCTCCGCCGGTGTTTTGCCTATCTTGCGCTCTAATTTTTGCAGGTTTATGACTACAAGATAAGCATTCCTGCAAATACATTTCTTCTCTCATTGCCACACAACTATTCTTTTATCTACATTTGTACCAATTACCATCTATATGGCTCAATGTCTTGTCTCCGATATGAATATAGTTTATGTCTAAGATTTTTATAAGTCCTAACGTTTCAACGTCATCCAAATACACCATAATGTTCCCTGCAAGATCTACATCAATCCTGGGCACGCAATATTTGCTAAATTGCATTGCTATATTTTGAAGGGCGCTTGTGTCTTCCATTGATGTTGAAGTACCCAATGTCCATCCTTCTGTTGTCAATATGGAATGATCATGCCGATTTATATCTACTATGTAATAACCAGAATGATTGTTGTCATAGTTCTGAGATTTGACAAAGACAGTAATCTCACTCATGTTCCCGCTTCGCACAAAAACGACTGTGTTCTTCGGAAACGGAGACTCCGTCGTGTCAAGCCTTCTGATCAGATCATGAACAAAAGCCTCTTTCTTTTGGTGATTTACAGTTCTTACAAGTAAAACGACTATAACAATTGATAAGACAGTTGTGACAAAAGCCTTACCACATTTAGAAACGCTTGACATAACTAATATGGTTTCTGTGAATATGCCCTATAGTACATCTCTTTATAATGATGCTGTCTGGCATGGCGCACTCCCATTCTAATAGAAAACTGATCATCATTAGAATCGAACTGTGGTTTATAATTATTAGAACCTGGATTGAAAATACTATTAAACTGCGCTCCAATTCTTAATTCAAAAGATGTAAGCCCTAACGCTTTTCCTCCGGCCCCAAATAAGAAATTGCCAAAATTCATGTGGTTATGTGCCACTCCATCAATCAAAAATAATACCGGGCTTGGGGCATCCAAAGGATCCGTGGAAACACCTTCATATTGATCCGGAATTGCATTATATGAAAAGTCCATTTTATGGCCACCTTTCCCTTCATGTAAAACATACGAGTATCTGTCCAGTAATGTGTTATTGGCCGTTTTATTCTTCTCGTCAAAAACTCCAGCCTTAGAAAGCATTGAGACAACGTCCTTTTCCTCAACGAATTGTATTTTTTGCAAAGTACCATTCTTAAGGTCCTTTACATCGTTTTTTGGATCAGCAAACTTAAACGACAGGATAACTTCATTCTGATCATTTACAATTCGACCAGTTCGTCCATGCCATAGGTTGTGCCACCAATTATCATCTACTGTTCGCTTATAATTGCCTTCTACATCAAATTCAGAATAACTATTGCCCGCTATATCCGTAAACAATATAGGATTATTAGCACAGTAGACATACGGGCTGATGCCGTAATACTTCTCGGACAGAGGGTCGGCGGCGGTCCAGCGGGCGGTGGTCGGGTCGTACATTCGGGCGCCGAAGTCGAGGAGCGGGACGCTTGCGCTGAGGAAGGACTGGGACTCCTTGCCGGAGAAGAGCCAGCGGTTAGGGCTGGCCGCTTCGACAAGCTCAGCGACCAGGGGCGGTGAGATCATCCTGCCGGACAAGATGTGGTCGTCTCCATAACCATAGGTGCTGCAACAAGATCTACTCATACCATTTACGAATCTTTGCCATGTCCGGGCGTCCGGAAAAAGTATTAATGGCATTAATAAGATCAGATGTGGAGATACTTCCCATATAATCATCTAAATAAAAGTCGATGACACGATCTTTTTTTCTGTACACATCGAGATATAACGATGGATGTTTTGCCCCCTTAGGTTTTCCGCAAATCTCAATTCTATCAATTTGTGTCCATTTCAAAAAACAAGGATGGTCATCATTTAAATAAAGTCCTTTTTCATCCACCTTAAAAAACACTTTCTCGGCTTTCCTGCCTCTAATAATATGTTTAATCAACCTATAGACAAGCGATAATAATATCAAAATAAAGAAAACAAAAAACATTATAAAGGACTTCAGATCACTAAACATCTTGTCTATTACAGATGGGAACATAACTATCAATGCTAAAACCACCATGGTGAATATGAGAATCTTTAAAGATAGTGTTTTATCAGATCCTTTTCTGTTATCACAAATGCTTCCATCTTTATTTGGGTTTATGTTGTCAGGGCGCTATTAAATTATAATCAAACTCCGTTTTTTCACTATTCCCGGTCTGTTTGAGAAATGACGACAGGCGCGGCGAAGCGCGAAAAGATTGATGCCATCAAGATATCTTTCCAATCCGAATATTATATGGCAATCCTCAAGATAAATGTAAAGACACAAATCTTTGATCTCGCGACTTTCCTTATAACGACATATATCTATTTCCTTCACCTGTTCCCATCGAACAGTCTCACACATGTCATTGATATCTATGAATATGCCCTCATTGTCTATACGCATATGTGGCTTTTTCGTCATAAGATATCTTCTCAAGTGCCTTATGGACACGATAATGTTGGATATGACTATTTTGGCCGTCATCACCCCCAAAATAATCGTAACCACGAGACCTTTATATTCTAGCATTGTCATATAAATGGAAAACAGTCCAATACATAAAACAATAGGCACTATTTCAGCTATGAATATGTTGCGATCGTCAATAATATATGGTTTCATTCTTCTTTATTATATATCAAAAGACTGACTTTATGGGCAGCCACATCATTTGCAACATCGCCGACTTTCGTATCCTTTATCGCATTTGCTATGGAGAACTCAAAATCCCTTTGATTAGCAAGGCGATTCTCAACCTCACGCTTGACCTTCTTCGCTCCGGATTTTCCTCCCGTGTTTATGCCTGACACGCTCATCTCTTTCTTTACTTCTTTCTCAACCGAGGATCTTACGGCCTTCGAGGAATATTTTTGTTGCGCTTCAATGGCAATTTTCTCTCCCACATGTTTCGTTCCTTTGCTGAAAGCCATTTTCCCTATTCCTCCAAAAATGAGACCTGTTTTTGCATCGGACGCAACTTGCTTCGCATCAACACTACCTTCTCCAACAAGTTGGTTAGTCGTACTTCCCACAGCACTTGCTACACCAGCAGATAGAACAGAAGCTGCCGCCTTAGAGCCTAACAAGGACATTCCACCAGTCACAGAAACCAATGCGCCCTCAACGGCTCCGCCCACTACTGCGCCACCGATTTCTCGCCAACTCTTCCCTTCCACGACTGCAATTATTCCTCCGACGGCAGCACCTATGAGGGCACCGACAACCACCTGAGGCATCTGGCCGTCATCGTCTATGTGGCTCACTGGATTTCCGAGACAATAGACATACGGGCTTATGCTTTGGAAACTCTCCGCCAGCGGGTCGCTGGCGGTCCAGCGGGCGGTGGTCGGGTCGTACATTCGGGCGCCGAAGTCGAGGAGCGGGACGCTTGCGCTGAGGAAGGACTGGGACTCCTTGCCGGAGAAGAGCCAGCGGTTAGGGTCCGTCTCTGAGCCGGCGGCCGTTCCGGTGGCGGCGTTGGTGGCGGGGCGGCGCAGACCGAACGGGAGGTAGTCGTTCCGCTCGATGACGGCTCCGGTGGAAGCGTCCACCACGGCGCGGACGCTGCCGAGGTGGTCGGTGACGTGGATCAGAGGGCGGTATGACACGTCGCCGTCCGGACTATGGTCCACAGCAAGGCGTCCGCCATCGGTCAGGACGCACTCCAGGGACAGGGCACCGGAGGCGTCGCGGGTGTAAACCATCGAGCCGGCATAGACATGGCCGGTGCCGTCAGCCTTCAGGGCTGAGCGCTTCGTCCCGTCCGCAAGGAACGTATAGCTGCCCAGAAGGGAGCCGTCCTTGCTGACGGATGACGTCTTGCCGAGCATGTCGTACGAGATGTCCAGACCGTTGCGGCCGTCGCGGGTGAGGTTGCCGGAAGCGTCATGGGCGTAAGGCTCAGATCCGGAGACCGCCGACAGACGGTTGCCCTCGTAGGAGAACGACAGGGACTCGTGGGCGGAGGCCGCGTCCAGAAGGCGGGTCATCGACAGGATGTTGCCGTTGCGGTCATAGGCGACGCCGCGCTCGGAGAAGATGCCGGACATGGACGACGCGTCGCCGACAAACAGCCTGGAGTCCGTCAGTCTGCCGAAACTGTCATACGAGAAGGCGTAGGTCTCGTCCCCGCCGCCGTTGTTCCAGCCCCATTCGGAGATGTCGCCTGTGAAGGCCGGGGCGGTCCCCGGCCTTTGCGGGGCCGTGTACCTCAACGACTCGCTGAAGATGTCACTGGACTTTCCTGTCAGCCAGCCCCGGATGTCATAGGTGAGGGTTTCGGTCACGGGGTGGAATCCGGTGCCGGACTTCCTCCTTATCAATCGCCCCAAAGCATCGTATGTGTAGACAATCCGACCAAAGGACACTCCGTTCAAAGCATGGGACTCGCTGAGGATCCTGTCTCGTTCATCGTAGGTGAATTCCGAGACAAGGGCATCCTCGACGCTGTTTGAGGAGTGCCAGTGCCTTTCCTCCGAGGAGAGGACATTGCCCCTGAAATCGTATGTCGTGAGGCTGGATGACGGCAGACTCCAGTCGGCGCTCATCTCCAGGGTCTGGACATGACGCCCGAGTGAGTCGTAGTAGAACGAGCGTTCCACCCATCCGCCCAGATCCGCGGCCGACCCTCCGACTTCCCGGACCCGCTCGTAGGTCTTCAGGCCCTTGACGCGGCCATAATCCTCCGACGATGTCACCGTGGCGGGATGGATGTACCTTATGTCATACAATGAGATGCCGTAGACCGTCTCCGCGATGAGCGAGTCAGGCTGCGGAGCTTCCGATGATGTGGCCGCAGTGATCCCGTCGTACAGCTCCTGCCAGTGGGCTCTCCCGGACTCCCCGGAATATGCTCCGGATCTCATCAGCCCCCTTGATGTCTCCCGCCCGAGGGCATCGTAGGCGTAAGTCATCCACCATCCGCCGTCCTCACGCATACGGCCGTCCTGCCTCATCACGACACGTCCGCCGCGGTCATAGACATAACGCTCGATAGCTTTCCCCGGAACCTTTGAGGACAGGCGTCTGCCGAAGCCGTCATGGACCTTGACAAAACAGAACCTGGCGGCGGTGGAGCCGTTCACGTCATCGTCGGCCGGGACTGTCCATACGGCGTCCCCCTCCGGCATGGCTGCGCTCCCTTCCGGCTGCAGCACCCATGCGGTGTTGCCCCACGGGTCATAGACCTGATAGGTGTCGGCGGAGACACCGCCATCCACGCGCCTCACCAGGACAACCCTGTCAAGCCTGTCCTTGAAGGTCACCGTCACGCATCCGTCCTCGTCGGTCACCGACTCGCGGCGGAGCGTGCCCGGCTGATAGTGGCCGCCTATGACGAGGGCCCCGTCAGGCCTGACCTCAAGCAGACGCACCTCGCCGGAGGTGTTGCCTCCATGGCCCACGGCGGCGGAACGCAGGCTGTCGCGGAACACGGCGCCGGCGCGCCACATCTTCTTCGGGCGGCTCAACGGTGACGGCTCGTATTCCGTCTCCGTGAAGGCACGGGGACCGTCACGCTGATAAAGGTCTGTGTAGAAATTCGCCTGATCGAGCAGGACCCTGCCGGTGGGTTCCTCCACCGCGCCTGTCGATGACGACACGTATGGAAGGTACACTTTGGCGTCCGGACGCATCATCAGGTCATAGACCACCGGGGTCACCATGTTCCTGCCACGATCCGGTGACGCCCCGACCTGAACGATCTGCTCCGGATAGCCGAGTCCGTTGTGGAAGGTGATGTCCTGGAGGCACGACTCCCCGTCACCCTTTGTGTATGTCCTGTGGAGTGTCCAGTTGCCGTCTATCGCCAGTCTTTCCTCGGACACGGCCTGGCTCAGGAGCACGGTTGCCCGTGCCCTGTGGTTGATGACAAGGATCTCGGCGGAGCGTTCCCCGGGACCGGGGTTGATCCCGGACGGGGTCACGGTCAATGTCCCGTCGCCGGAACCGGATGCCGGAACCACGGAAAAACCGGAGCCAAGGATTCTGGCCGTCCAGTCAGAGTCGGCCGTCACGCGCAGGGTCTTCGCCCCCGTCTCGTCAGCCTCCCACCTCAAGGCATCACTGTCCGTCGTCACTGAATATACCCTGCCACGCCGGATGACGGTCACCGTGGCTGATTTGTCTGACCCGTCGCAGTGGAACTCAACCCCATCCACCCAGTCATCCTCGGTCGGGTTGACACGGAATGGGGTAAGGGTCACCAGGGTCGTGCCAAAGCCGGTTGTCCCGTTGAGCCTGAGCCATCCGCCAATCTCAAGACTGTCGCACACCCATGTGCCGTCTGTTGTCACGCGGACCTCCTGCGGGGACATGTCGTCGGCGGACCATTCGACGACAGTCGGATAGACGCTTATCCGGCCTGTCTGGCATCCCGCGTTGGACTCCGCCAATGCCAGGAACGTGAGGACGGCGGGCAGGGCAAGTGTGATGTGTCTGGTCTTTTCCATATTCCCTCCTATCTTTTGTTGTCTGTCGAGTAAAGGTAGGCGTCCGTCAGCCTTCCGAGATCGTCGCGCGCACTTTTCAGCTTGCCCGTTCCGTTGTACTCATAGGTGACCGAGCGGCCTGACGGGTCTGTGGTCTTGATTATCCCGACAAGCGGAAGGTAATCCCACGTGGTGACCTCGGTCTCGCCGGGGACCCTTGCCCTCAGTGTCTGTTCGATGTCCCCCAATCCGCCTGACAGCGGGGCGTTGTGGATATTCCGGAGTCCGGGGATGTCCATGACATCATCAAGCCCACTGTTCACTATCTCTGCGACAAGGTGCATCCCGCCGTACCCCCAGACATAGGTTGTCTTTATCCCGTAGGGGTCTGTCCTCTCCACAAGATGTCCGAGGCTGTCGTAGCTGTAGGATGTCGTGAGGCTGCTTCCGGAGCGCATGTCTGTTTCCGTCACGGAAGAGACACGGAAGAGGGCCGGGTTCGATGAGGACGGGAGGCAGAAGGAGAATGTCTTTCTGGACAGCTCCTCCGTCCAGTCCCAAAGGCTTTCCGTCGTCGGGCGGCTGATGACGTTGGCCCCGGCCATCATCTCCTCGACCGGGCCGGACGCGGAGTCCGTCACATAGGTGTATCTTGTGGTCATCCAGTGGCCGCGGCTGTCAAGTCTTGACTCGGAGGCCTTCTGGCCATGTGCGTTGTAGGTATGGCGGACCTTTCCGGTGACAGGAGCCCCGTCTGTGCCGGACACGGACGTCTCCGTCACGGAAAGGCGCGGCCGGCCTGTGTTCACCATGGTCCTGGCACAGGAATGCACGAGGCGGCAGTACACCGTGTCATACACTCCCGGGACATCCTCCCACAGGTTGGTCTCCGTGAAGACAGGCGAGGTTATTCCGGATGCGTACATCTCCCTGGACTTGAGTCTGCCACGCATGGATTGCAGCGACACCGACGGCGCCACGGCGGCCGCGGCCGCATCCAGGCTTGGATACGGATGCAGGATGTAGTCATCGTACTCCGGTTCCGTCCACGGCATGAAGTCCAGACAGCCGACGTCATCGCTGGTGCGGAAATGATATACCGTCCGGCCGCCGTCACGCCCCGTCTCCGTCACCGAGGCGTACTCGATGTGGGTGGATGAATATGTGGTGAGGTTGTTAGAGCGCGTGTGGCCATGGATCGGCCCAAGGATCGGCCGCATGTATGTCTGGTCAAACTCCTCCCACCTGCACGGGGCATATCCGTAGGCGTCGTACACGACCTTGTACCTCGGGATGTAGGCCAGTATCCCGGAGGACGATCCGTCCGGAAGCGCATATTCATACCTCTTTGACGCGAGCGTGTCGCCGTTCGAGCCGAAATGGGTCACTCTTTTGAGCCTCAGGCCTCCGGCCACGCCGACACTGTCCATGACGGCCGGTGCGAAGTCGTTCCATCCCTCCCTCATGACGGCTCTGGAATAGTCATGGGCCTCATAGTCGAACCTTGTCCACCCTCCGGTCGGGTAGGACATGCGCGAGAGAAGCCCGGTGACGGCCCTGGACGCGTCGGGCTCGCGGACATTGCCGGGCTTGACGGTCTCGGTGAATGTGCTTGTGTCGGTCACGGTGACGTCAAGGAATGAGGACGTTCCAGCCGAGGTCCGACCGTTGTGGTAGCCCCAGTGGTCCACGGAATTTGTTCCTATGACAGGGTAATCGGTGCCGGCATAGTTGAGACCGAACGTGCCCTCTCCGGATTTGGTGACTGAGGCCAGATACGCCCCGTTGGCGGTGTACGACATCGAACACGAACGGATGGTCCGGCCTTTATACCTTACAGAGATCCCCTCCAGCCTGGTGCCCTCGTCAAGGCTCTTCATCACAGTCTCGCCATAGCCGGATCCTGTTCCGTAGGAGAACGATATGGCCGCGCCTCCGTCAATCACCACGGAGTCAAGGAACGCGGAGCTGACCTCCGAATATGAGGTGCCGGAGGCGCTGTTTTCAAGGAACACCTGTCCCTTGCCGTTGGGTGCGGTCTCCGCGGCCTCGTAGCATGACGGCCTGGCAAGACGTTCCGTGCGCTTTCTTGAATATACAAACCTGACTTTCCTGCCGTTAGGGGCGGTGATTGAGCTGAGCCTCCATGCCGTTATCTGTTGCGGAAACCCAGAGTTCCATGAACCGCATGTCAGGTCCAGATTGCTCCCGTCGTTCCCGGGAGAGCGCCCGTCATTGTCCGTGGCGCCGTTGAACCTGTATCTGTAGCCATCAGGTGTGGTTATCGTGAAGCCGACGAACCTGTCCGAGGAGCGGTAACCGCTTGCTCCGGCAGAAGTGTTTATCGGTGCTGTGGCACTTGTTTTTATGTCGATCTCGACCCTGAGGTCTGCCGGGTTCCCGTCAGTGTCATGCAGGACGACGCGCCCTCCGGGGGCGAGGTGAAAGGCCCCGCTGTAACCTGGTATGGAGAAATGGTATATGTCTGGTTCAGCATCATAGTACCGCTCATTGTTTGGATCGCTGAGGTCCATGTACACAACACCGGGGTTGTATACAGTCTCCCTGCCGTAGTTGAAGCCGGCCGTGCCTGGACGCAGCTGGATGTGGTCCATGTGCATCACCCGCCCCGTCGGTCTCGATGACAGTAGGTATGTGGAATAAAAGCCGTGGTGGATGTACGTCTCATCGACATTGTCGGGAATCCCGCGTATCTCCCTTGTCATCACCCCGCCCGCTGTGAGCGTCCATCCGTGGCCGAGTATCCCGGCACGCTCGTTCGCCACGCATCCGTTGGAGGCATAGTCAAGGGAGACGGGCAGCGTGAAGTCGGGGTCATCGTAGGTGTAGACGGGGATGGACACGCACACGGTTCCCGTGTACAGGGAAGGCGAGATCTCGCCGTACTTCACGGCCTCCCATGCGTCTGTTGAAGGGCGGGCCGGCTCCTCGCCGATGCGCATCTGGGCATGCGCCATGGTTGGCAGGTGCACCGTCAGCAAGGCTATGACAAATGTTCTCGATAGGTTTCTCATATTCAGACGGTTATGTGGTTTTGGATCAAAGATAGGACTTTGAGCGGAATTTTCAAAATTTTACTATAAAAATCACTATATTCGCAAAGGACTTTTGAATATGACTTTATGACTAAGACTGGAATCAAGATATTGACTGTGATTCTTCTCGCATTGACCAGCTTCAAATCCAGCGCGCAGTTCTCGCTGACGGGGAATGATCCGGCGGCGCTGAGGTGGAGGCAGATGGAGACGGAGAACTTCAGATTGATCTTCCCGAAAGGAGAGGACTCACTGGCAAGGGTTTACGGGACGGAGCTGGAGGTGGCGCGGCTAAGGATAGCAAGATCATCAGGTTACCTTATCGGGCAGAGTTACAAGGGGAAGATGCCGGTCGTGCTGCACAGCCGCTATGTGCTGCCGAACGCTTCGGTCACATGGGCGCCGAAGAGAATGGACATATTCACCGTCAACGATCCTTACGAGCCGACGGCGATGCCATGGGTGCGAAATCTGGCGATCCATGAGGGGCGGCACGCGGCGCAGATGCAGTTCGGGGCGGACAGAGGCAACAAGGCGCTGCATTGGCTTTTCGGAGAAATGGCGGCCGGAGCTTTCGCTGGAATATACCCGGGACCGGCGTTCCTCGAAGGCGATGCGGTGGTGGCGGAAACGGCGCTCAGTCGGAGCGGACGTGGAAGACAGGCCTCGTTTCTTGAATATATGAGGCCGGCTTTCGACTGCGGCGACCGGCGGGACTACTACAGATGGTTCTATGGATCAAACAAGAACTATACACCTGATTATTACAGGGTTGGCTATATGCTCATCGCCGGGGCGAGAGTATTCTTCAACGATCCTCTTTTCACTCAGGAATATTTTGACCGGGTTGTCCGCAAGGGCTGGCTCTTCAATCTCCAGAAGACCGTAAAGGCCGCCAGCGGAAAAAGTTTCAATGAATCTTTCCGGATCATAGAGGAGAATTTCCAGCAGCTTTGGAATGTTGAGACTGCACTCAGGGAGCCGTTCATGCCGTCAAGGCAGGTCAGCCGGACACCTTCGATGCACACGGAGTACAAAGGGGCTGTCACAGTTGATGGTTCGGGAATATATTCCCTCAAGTCAGGGATGGCCACCGCCAACAGCCTCGTTCGACTGGATGCCTCGGGTAATGAAAAGAGAATCAGGTCTTTCGCCTCCTACACGAGCAGCCTCTTCCTCGATTCAGAAAGTCAACGAATATTCTGGAGCGAATCCGTGGCGGGGTGTCGGTGGACCCTCGGCGGAAGCTCGCGGATTCGTTATGTGGATCTGACAAAACCGAGGAAAGTCCATGATCTGACAAAAAAAGGAAGGTATTTCAATCCGGCACCGGCACCTGACGGAAATGTCATCGCCGCCTCTGAATATCCTTACGCGGGAGGATCGCGGATTGTTCTGCTGGCCACCACTGATGGATCCGTCAAGGAATCGTTCATCGCTCCGGACTCGCTTCAGTTCACGGAGTCGGCCTGGATCGGAGACAGGCTTTTTGCGGCAGGATTGTCGGAGAACGGAATGGGAGTCTATGAGATTGTCGGACGGATGGCCAACGGCAAGGCTGCTCTCCGTCAATTACTTGGCCCTCAACCCGTCACCCTCTCACATTTTCGCACCGTTCCGGCTGTTGGATCTGCGGTTCGACAGGACTCACCGAACTTCGGAATGTCCGGCAAAGAAGAAACCTTCAACTCAGGTCACTTCGACAGGCTCAGTGACCGGTCGCCGGGCCATCAGTCCGGCAATGCTCGGGAGCCGGAACAAGACCGGTCGCCGGGCCATCAGTCCGGCAATGCTCGGGAGCCGGAACAAGACCGGTCGCCGGGCCATCAGTCCGGCAATGCTCAGGGAACGGAACAGGATCGGGCGCCGGGCCTGTCGAAGCGCCCGGTTTCTGAAGGAACACAACTGTCTTTTCTATGCGACAGGACTGGAGTGACGGAGTTATATTCATTGGACGTGGAGAACCTGACACTGCGGCGGCTGACCTCGACACGCTACGGGATCAGCTCACCGGTGTTCAAGGCTGACACGCTGTATTACAGTTCGTTGGCGGCATCGGACAGACCTCGAGACTACAAGCAAGGACGGATGATGTACGCCACAGCGGTAAGCGACCTGCCGATTACCGAAGTCCGCTACGAGGATATTCATAAATACCCTGTCGCAGACGCGCTTACAGCGCAGGAAACCGCCCTTGGCGACTCAATCGCCGTTGCCGCGGAGGTAAAATTTTCGCAACCGGAAAGATATTCAAAGATCAGACTCCCGCATATTCATTCCTGGGCGCCGGTCTATTTCAACTACGACAACGTCGAGTCCATAAGCGGTGACGACTACTACAAGACCGCCTCGCTTGGCGCCACCGCCATGTTCCAGAACCTGCTCAGCACCGGCTACGGAATGGTAGGCTACGGAGCTCATGAGGATCCGTACAAGGAGGGGGATTGGAGACATTCCGGACACTTCAAGTACATATTCACAGGTCTTTGGCCGGTGATTGAGTTCTCCGCCGACTTCAATGACAGAGCCGCGATGGACATTCAGAAAATCCAAGTCTCGAAGGAAAAGATGTACAGGCTTTACAACAAAGGCACTCTGACCGACAAGCCTTATTTTGAAGGAGGGTTGAAAGTCTATATTCCGTTCAATTTCTCGTCAGGCGGCATCAACCGGGGACTGATTCCGCAGGTCAAGTACAAGTTCACCAACGACAGGTACAATGACCAGATTCTGTTCCAGCACATCGTGAAAAAAGACGGAAAGGATGTGACCGAGACCTATAGCACAATCGGCGAAAACAACATCTCTCCGCTTCAGACTCTGGATGCATCGATAAGAGGCTATGTCATGAGACAGAAAGCCCCGTCACAGGTCTTTCCGTCGCTCGGATTCGGTGCGGAACTGGGATTTCACTTCAGACCGGGCCATATGAAGGCCTACAATCCGACCGCTTATCTCTACACCTACGGCTATCTTCCAGGGTTCACGGCCCGTCAAGGACTCAGGCTCACCGCGTCTATGGAGGTGTGGTACGGGCCATACGAAGAGGGTGGAATCATGGAAGGAGCATTGACTGCCATTCCAAGAGGGTTCGTGGACACCAACCTTAAAAGCATCATCAACTCCTGCTCGGAGTCCAGATGGAGGGTCACCGCAGACTATGCGATTCCTTTCGCTGACGTGGACTGGTCGTTCCTCAGCCCCGTGGCCTACGTCAAGAACTTCGAGCTGACGCCGTTCTTCGACTGGTCCTACCAGACATTCAGTTGGAACCACGAACTGCATTACAATCCAGGAGCGGTCACGGGCGAGAATCTGTTCAGCGTCGGAGCCGACCTCACCGTCAATCTAGGCAATTTTTTCTGGCTCCCTTACGACACGCAGATCGGCATCCGCTACGCCCGCAACTTCTGGCACTACATCGACCGTTTCGCCATCACCGGCCTCAACAAGAACTACATCGGCTGGATATTCAGCATAAGTCTTTAGATAGACAGAAGCTCAAGAAGCTTCTTGCGCTCTGCGCGGAATGTCTTGACATCCGCGGTGTAGTTGTACTGGTCTGTCACAATCCTGCGGCAAAGAGCGTCGGCATCGGAGGAAGATCTTACCTCAAGCATCCGTAGCAACTCATAGTCCCTTATGCCATCGCGCATGGCCGCAAGACGTATTGATGGATAGACTTTATGGTAGCCGGGCCAGATGATCCACATATCACCTGCCGGATAGTCACCTCCGGCATCTTCCCACGGGTCTTCATTCTTGGCTCCAGCCCAATAGTTAAGACCCCAATGCAGGAAACCTGTCGTGTGGTATCTGTAATTAATCCAATGAGACAATCTTGTAGGCATCAAAGGAATACGGATAAACCGATTCAATCCGTTGCCTTGCGGGCTCATACATTGATAGAGCCATCTCGTCTGACCGTCCGCCCACTCATAGCCGTTCTCTCCCTTAAGATGCAGAAATCCAGGGCAAGGGAAGTCAATGCTTTCCGCACTGATCTTCGAAGTTTCAAGCGGATCCATGATTTTGATCTTAGGCCCTCCCTTGCGCACATAAGACGCAAGATGCCGATAACCCTCGGCATAAGCGTCAGTCGGCTCGTCAAAGAGTGTTTGAAGATAGACTTCAAGATAGCTTCTCCCGTCAGGGAGGGTGTTGGCTTCAAGATATTTCTGGAGTGCGGCAAAATAGAGCGAGACATATGCCTCTGCTTCCGGACTATAGCCAGCGTCTTTTTGGGATACGTAAGTGTAAATTGGGGAATATGTCCCGTCGCCGTTGTCCGTCACAATGATGTCGCCGCTTTCATCCAGTTCAAAACCATTTACAGTCATGTTCGTCCTGCTTCCGACAATGTTCTCACCATGGACATAATGCAGATCCGGACAAGCACGGTAATACATTTCAATCTCCTGGCCAAGCTTGCTGAAATCCGCCCGCATCTCGAACTTCCCGTCGCTTTTCTTGACAAGAACCGGATTCGTTTCGTAACGATGGAAATAGAGAGTCTTAAAACTGTTGGTTCCATATTCCGACACAAAAGGAACCACAATGTTCTCTATCATGTCATAGACGGTGTACATCTCCGTACTTTCGCCCCCGTTCATTGCCTTGAGGTCTGGATTTATCCAATGCACTACATCCAGAGTCTGTTTTTCCGGGATGGTCACATCATAGACCTGAACAGCGAACGGTAGCTCCACACTGTCCGTTCCGCGGACAGATGCGACGCCTGTGTATAGTCCCGGCCGGGCATCCCTTGGAATGTCAAATTCAACCCAGAAGGCTGCTCTCTCCCCCGAAGACAAGGAAACGTTCCAATCTTCCAAAGGCATGAGCGCGTCAGGAATCCTTTTCTGGACAGCGGGGTACCTTGAAGGAGGCGGCCCTCCAGCCCAACTGTCCCAGTGCTCGGACGCTGTCACATCCCTCACCCACCAAAGTTTTGGAGTAAGAGACAGCCCGCCTGAACCTTCGGGGGCGAATATGGTGACGGATGGGGTAATATTCCCCTGCGACGTTTCCGCATGTACGACAAACTGCACTGTCGCGGTTTCTCCCTTTGCGACACGGATGGTGTCGGTCTCGAATCCGAACTCCTCGAACATGACAGGTTTCGTGAGCGCGTCCAATTGCGAAATCCAAAGGTTTCCGTGGGAGAGTGCCTTGATTGATGTACGGACATCGCCTGCCGTTGCGATGATTTCGGCATAGCCGCAGCCTGTCGCCTTTGCCTTGCCGTCAGCGCCTATGCTCACTATCTCAGGGTTGGAAGAAGACCAGACCACCCTGTCGGTGCTGTTGTCCGGGATAATTGTCGCGGAAAGGATCGTGGAGGTGCCTTCTGTGAGAATCAACTGCTCCCTGCCGATGATTACAGACTCCGCCGGAATCCGCGAACTGACCACTTTCACATGGCTGACCGCGCTCTTGCTCCCAACGCTCGCCGTGATGTCCGCACTCCCGACACCAACACCCGTAACTTTGCCATCATCCGCCACCAAGACCTTGGTCTCGTCAGACGAAGCCCAAACAAGAGAGCGCCCGGCCGTGGCATTCCATTTCCTGATCTTCCCTGTGAGCATGTAACTCTCACCCTCCTTGATTGTTATGCTTGCGGGGCTTACTTCCACTTCTGACACATCATGCTGTTCCGCATTCAGATTCTCCGTCATGTCTCCGCATCCGACAAAGACCGCGATCGCGGTCGCCACGATGGATGAATATTTTGCTGTCTTTCTCATTATCCTCTATTGATGAACATTTAGATTATCTACACACCTGTCTACTGAAAACTGACTCCGACATTCGCCGGAACGTCAATCACGAATTGGCTGCAGCATCCTGTCACTGTTGTTCCGTTCACGGTGAAATCTTTGATTGTAAGCTCACTTATGGAACTACCGCGGGTCATTATGTTGAATACAGGATACATGTTGCCGTACTTGTCCAAAACCTTTATCCCATCAAAGCTTATCCGGCTCATTCTTACTTTTGGGGAGCCCCCGTACTGCCAGATCGAGATGTTGCGCCCAGTGCTCGCTATGTTGTCGAAAGTGAGGTCGCTTACGGTAAGATCGCTGATTTCAGTAGGTGCCGGAGATCCATGCCAAAGAGATGTCTTCCCGTCTGTGCCCTGCCCGATTGCAAAGGCCGCGCGCAGGTCGTCGGTCCCGCTGCCCTTGTGCTGAAGGAAAGTGCAGTCATTGATTCTGATGTCATGGATCCGTCCGCTGTCATTAATGTTCCCGGATTCAGGTCCCACCACAATTCCCCTGGCATAGTCATTCCAGATGAGGCAGCCATGAATCCTTACATCACTGACATCGGTTATCGGGGAGACTATGAAACGGCATTTCAGCGTGACGCAGTCATCGTAGGTTCTTATGAAACAGTCTCTGATCTCCACATCCTTGCAGCTTACTATGTCAATGCCGTCTCCATTCAGTTCCCAGCTTATCATGTTGATGTTGTCAATCCTGACATGATCTATGCTCCGGACAATCATATTCCATCCGGGGCTGTCAATGAAAGTGACGTCTTTCACCGTGAGCCCGCTGTCACCTCTGCATTCCACAAGGAAGTCTCCCCAGCTGTACTGGCTGTCTCCCCAGTGCTTCATTTTTTCTCCGGACAGAATCCCGTTCCCGGCAATCGTAACGCCGCTGCCGACGGCCTTGACATTTCCATAGACTTTCGCCCCGTAATCTATGTAGAGCGTCTGCCCTTCGGAGAGACTGATGGTTCCAGCATTATATGTTCCCGGGCCATAATATTTCACTTTTGAGGAACTTCCTGAAGGTTTGTTCCTGTCCGGCCTCGCGCCGTAAATGAAAAGATTATGCTGCCGGTCCTCTCCGAACTCGACACTTAGTTTGCGCATCTCGTAGGACGGAATCGTGAACTCAACAACATTTGAAGAGACCGCGGCCGCCTTTATCCCATACTCTGTAGGCCGCACTTCGACAGAGGAAACGCCGCTCCGCAGATTCTCGACTCTGACTTTTACAGGAGCGCTGAAGTCATTTTCGAATATGCAGTAGGACATCGTGTCGCGCAAAGCCTTGGCATTCCCCCAATCGTTCCAGATTAAAGAGTGCTTCGCGGCATCTGAACATAGCGTCTTATAAACCTGTACCGGTTCCCATTCCCCACCTGAGAACACGGACACCTTGTAGAATCCTTTCGTTTCAGGTTCCGCGACAAACTCCATGCTCCCCTCTTCCAGTTTTTTCCCGCCATAGATCTCAGTCGTCTTCCAGGAGACCACGTAACTGCCGTTGCCTGATACATTATTCAAATCTATAGTGAAAACCGTGCTTTGTCCTGCCTGTATCTTTCCGATTTTGGGAATATGAGGGGTGAAAGCCATGCCACCGGACTTTATTTCAATCTCGGGTCTCCATCCGGTCACTCCGTCCGTCTGCGGCAGAATGTAAACCTTTTCTCCGTTTGTGACCACCCTTTCTGATTGTTTTCCATTGAATTCGAGACGGTTCCCGGCGATAATCCAAGTGTCGGCCGTCTCCGGAAGCCTGAGGGTCGCCATTGCGCAGACAGAGGCGTTCTTCAATTCCAAGGAAACCGATGCCGTCAGAGGTGTCAACATTTGGGACAACACGCCATCGACCTCTTTGACAATTGAGCCTGCCGTCAGAATTTCGGAATCGCTGCCAGCGAGCCCGAGACGGTACTCTGACGCGTCGCCCCCCGCATCAAGGCGCGAGAAACCAAGTGACGGCAATAGTTTGCCTGCGACGCACACGACACTGTCCCCCTCCCGAATTCCATCAATCGTACCTATATTCCCAATCGCATCGGTTTCATTCAGTACCACACACTTTCCGTCCCGGAATACGAAAACCGCGGCGGGCCATTCCGGCATGCCATCGGGGGTGATTGTCGGAATCTCGATGCAGTCGTAACGTATTGAACTCATTTTATGTGTCTGAGAACCGCACGAGACAGCATTCAGCATTAATAATGACAGCAGAAAAGCAATCCTCGCATTCATAGTGCCTTATATGGTTTTTACTTTACAAATATGACGTTTCTTATTTTTATTTTGCAAGATACGTTTTATCCGGATATCGCGGAGGGTATTTTTTTTCGGATTACAACCCCTCCTCACACAATCACCCAACGAAGAAGCCGTGCAATACCAGATACCAATCAAAAACCCGGTAGTGGAGAACTTTCCGCATAATATTCCCCCTCGCGTCTTACAAGGCTGGGTAAATTTGTAATGCCATAAAGGAAATGGATTGGAGTACACTTGATTACCACCTACCGTTTCCGAAAGTTAAAAATATTAATAAATAACACTAAATGAAAAAGTTATTTTATTTCTTCGCTGCGGCAACCATTGTGCTTGCGGCATCCTGCAACAAGGAAAAAGAGGATGTTCAGTATGCTGAGAATCCTTTGAAGTCAATTTCCGTGACAAGTGGAGAAGAGACAGTCGCCGGTGTCGTCAACGACTTGGACAAGACAGTAACCTTCACATTCAATAATGCGGAAAACTTCTCTAATGTCAATCTCGCTGTTGAACTGAATGACGGCTGGAAACTCACTTACCCGACAACTCTCCAAGGTGTGGATCTCCAGAGTACGCCGGCTCTCCGTTTCACCGACCCGAAGAATGCGATTGTGAGGTACACTGTCGCTTTCTCGTCAAATGCCTTCCCGATCATTGATGCGTCCAAGATTCAGGTTAAGGGCCTCAACGCCGGAGAGGCTCTCACTGTTGACAACACGACAAAGACAATCTCCATAAAGTTCGACGAAAGCAAGATGGACTTCAACAGCATCGAACTCATCTTCAACGAAGGCGCGCTTCAGGAAGGAGTTAAACTGCCTGAAAGCCTCGTCTTTGACTTTGCCCAGGGCAATGAGCACAGCCTCGTCCTCGAACTCGGCGGCGACCGCGTGTACACCGTTAAACTTGATGTCACCTCTTATGTGACAACCACTCCGGAGCAGATGGGCTTTATCGATGTTTCTTCAAACTTCGTAAACTCTGACCAGCCTTACATCAAGGTATATTCAGCAAACAAGCTTACCGGCATTCCTATCGCCGTCACAAACGAGTCCAAATACGACCCTTATTGGACCTACGGAAATTACAACCAGTTCTACTATGGAGGAGCCAATCCGCGTGAGTGGGAATGTAATGTTACCCCTGACCACACCGACCCTACATTCTCTGATGATATTTTCAGTTTCCCTGGCGACTGGAAAGACGACCGCGCGACAATGGACGGGTTCGGACAGATTGCCATCGTTGTGGTGGATGCGGGTAAAGTAAAGGCCGACCTTAAGGCCGCCAACGGCGGAATTGACCCTAAATCTGTCAACAGCGCGATAGTTACAAGCGGCTGGATCCACAATGCCACAACCGACTATATGGTGAAGGATAACGGAGCGTTCATCAATCTTCCGACCGAGGAAGGCCATGTCATACCTTATCGTTCTTCTATCTTGGTGAATAATGGGGTGGTTTCGTTCGCGACGGCTGCCGAGAAGTCGGGCAAACTCTATTCTGTTCCTTTCCAGACAGAGAAACCGGATGTCGCCGCACTTGTCGCGGCTTCGACTGATGAAATCTCCGCTGCGGATGCCGCATGGGTGGCCGCATGGGGTGTAAGAACCGGAAAGAAGATGAGGATCAGCGACTTTGTCAATAATGACGCAAGTCAATATGTTTCGGATAATTCTGTACTTGGAATGGGTTGGTCATCAAATTTCACTTATGTCCATAATCTTGTGGGAACAACATATGACGGAAAGCTCGCGTTCATGATCAATGCGGCGGGCATGAGCAACTGGGACGGCATCGAAGGTTATGTCGGTGTGGATAACAACAACATCATCTACACGAACGGAAGTTTCAATTTCTACGGATACAGTCTCAAGCAGATGCTCTGGCTCGCTCACAAACTTGGTTGGAGAGACGCCGCGGCGCTCGGCAACTCATACAATGAAGTGGTGAACCCTCTTACATTCACTCCTTCGCTTCTGGTGAACGGCAAGTCTGTGATTGACGGAGCCGCTGTGACAAACACTACTTATGTCATTGCGGTTGATGCGAAGTAACCGTCCGTTTTAACATTTATCCGGGGAGCCGCCCCTGATCCGGGCGGCTTCTTGTCACTTTCAAACAACGAACACATCTGCAATGTTAGGGAAAATATTACTGGCTTTCCTCTGCCTTGCCGGGACAGCTACCGCCTTGCCGGTGCAGGTCGCCGGTAATGAAGTGGTTTCGACAGACGATAAGAGCCAGCCGACAGTCTATAAGGGGCGTGTCATAGACTCTCAGACAAAAGAACCGCTGATCGGCGCCTCTGTCTATGTGAAAGGCAGCACAACGGGTGTCGCCACTGACCTTGACGGATGTTTCTCCATTTCCGTTCCGGAAGGGAAAAAGCCTCTGCTCGAAGTTTCTTATGTCAGTTACGAGACAGTGGAGGTGATCGCCGTGCAAGGCAAGGAGATTGTAATCGAACTGTCAGACGCCATGAATCAGCTAGAGGGAGTCCAGGTCGTTGCATACGGGCAACAGCGCAAGACTTCTGTGACCGGGGCAATAACCTCGATCAGTTCGGATGACCTTCTGAAGTCCCCTTCGGGAAGTGTGGCGAACTCCCTGTCCGGTGCTCTCACGGGCGTGTCCTCCATCCAGTCCTCGGGACAGCCGGGAGCGGAAGACCCCGACATCTATGTCCGAGGAGCCGGCTCACTGACCAATGAGGCCTCAAAACCGCTGATACTAGTGGACGGAGTCGAACGGTCGTTCTTCCAGATGGATCCCAATGAGATTGACAACATCACAGTCCTCAAGGATGCGGCATCCACGGCGGTCTTCGGAGTCAGAGGCGCTAACGGTGTGATACTCGTCACGACCAAGCGCGGCGAAGAGGGCAGGGCAAAGATAAGCCTGAGTTCATCGTTCGGACTGACCCAGGCTTTGAGACATCTCACCACAGCAAGCAGTTACGAGCATGCCCAGGTTTTTTCCGAGGCGCAGCTGTCAGACAACTGGAACGATCCTTCCACACCGCTGACATTCTCGAGCGCCGTGATGGATATGTTCAGGAACAATTCAGACCCCATCATGTTCCCGAACACAAATTGGGACGACTTCCTATTCAACAAGCTTGCCTGGCAGACACAGCACAACATCAGCGTGTCCGGGGGAGCGGAGAGAGTCAGGTACTTCGTTTCCGTAGGCTACCTCCATCAGGACGGAATGCTCAAAAGTTTCGAGAACTACAACTCGAACTACCTCTACAACCGCTACAACTACAGAGCTAATGTCGATGTGGACATCACTCCGACAACCCTGCTCAAACTCAACATCGGAGGCCGTGTGAGCCAAAGACATGAACCTAACGGCTACGGCAGCAACATCTGGAAATACATCACATGGTGCACGCCATTCTCAAGCCCTGGATTCATCGACGGACACTACACAAGGCCTGTCGTGGGCGACTACATTCCGATCGGCGGCGGAACGAGCGGACTTGACCTCTACTACGGCTACGGCTATTCAGAAGACACATCCAACACTCTCAACCTCGACATCCAACTTGCACAGAACCTGAATTCCATCACTAAAGGTTTGAGTGTCAATCTGAAAGGAGCATATAACTCCTCATACGACCTGTTTGTCAGCCGCACTCCTACCGCATCCACCATGCGATGGCAGAGCGTGAACTACAAGGGACATTACACCCAGCCGGGAATGACCCTTGACAACCCTATGTTCGACAACGAGCACGTCTTCATCACTTCTGGAGTGGACGGACTCGAAGAGCCGCTGTCATACTCTGACTGGAGCAGCCACGGCAGGAACTGGTACCTTGAAGGCAGCGTGAACTACTCCCGCCAGTTCGGCCACCACGAAGTGTCCGGGCTGCTGCTCTATAACCAGTCAAAGACCTACTATCCTTCCAACTTCCCGGAGATTCCGACAGGCTACGTTGGCTATGTAGGACGAGTCACATACAATTGGAAACGCCGGTACCTCCTTGACCTCAACGCTGGCGTCAACGGTTCAGAGAATTTCGCTCCTGGACACCGTTACGGCTTTTTCCCCGCCGGTTCAATCGGCTGGGTCATCTCTGAAGAGCCTTGGGCAGCTCCAGCCCGGAAATGGATGGACTTCCTGAAAATCCGCGCATCCTACGGTCTTGTAGGCAATGACAAGTACAGCGGCGCGCGCTTTCTCTATCTCAACGGCTCTTGGAATCCACTGCACTCGAACGCGAATTTCGGCAAATACGGTTCCTGGCAGTTCGGTTCGATGTACAGTGATGTTGTCCTGAAAGACGCGGTGGAGAACGCTGTTGGCAATCCGGTGGTCTCTTGGGAGAAATGCCGCAAGCAGAATTATGGGATAGACCTCGTGATGCTCCGCCAACAGCTCTCGTTCACAGGAGATTTTTTCATTGAGCAGCGCTATGACATTCTTTCCACGAGGAACACTCTTCCTGACATCGCGGACATAAGCCTCCCGTTGCTTAACCTCGGAAAGGTTAATAACCGGGGCTACGAACTCTCCCTCGGATGGAAATCAAAGCCCGTTAACAATTTCAGCTACAACCTCACCGCAAACTTGTCGTTCTCGCGCAACAAAATCATCTATATGGATGAGGTCACCCCGAACGAACCTTATATGGCACAGACTGGACGGCGCACAGGAATGTCCTATGGTTATATCTTCGACCGCTATCTCACGGACAACGACTTCGACCCTGCGACGAAGGAACTGCTGACCAATGACAAGGGTGGCTCGGTGCCTCAGATCACAATTGGTAATCCGCGACCGGGAGACGCTCTTTTCAAAGATCTCAACCACGACGGTAAGATCAACGAGGATGACAACACTTGGTTTGGCTACGGACAGCGTCCGGAATATGTGGCAGGGTTCATAGCTGGATTAAACTGGGGCAACTTCGGTTTCTCTATGCAGTGGACCGGAGCATGGAACGCTTCCCGGGTGCTCGGCATCGACTACAAGGAGCCTTACGGTATGACCAATGACCGTGCGTTGCTGAAATATCTGGCTGATGGGCGGTGGACTCCCGAAAATCAGAGTTCACGCTTTCCGCGCATCACCTTCATGAATAAGTCCTGGTACACCCAGTACTCCGACATCTGGCTTATGGACGCCTCATACCTGAGGCTTAAGAATGTCGATCTGTCCTATACTCTGAACAACAATCGTTTCTTAAAAAAAATAGGAATAGGCTCTTTCAGGGCATTCATCAGCGGATATAACCTTCTGACGCTTTTTTCAGAACTCGCGGACATAGACATAGACCCGGAGGAAATGACGGGAAGCGCGAATCTCAATGGTGAATATGTGTATTCCTATCCAAATGTCCGGATCTACAACATCGGCTTCAACATATCATTCTAAAGACGCTTGAGATGAAAAAGATAAAGACGATTATATTTCAGACAGCACTTTTGACCACCATTCTGACCGGGTGCGGAGATTTGAGGTTCGGAGATGCCTTTCTTGAAAAGGCTCCCGGCGTGGATGTTACGATAGACACTATCTTCTCGTCAAAACTCTATGCTGACCGGGCACTTGTCTCGGCCTACAGCACAATGCGTTGCGGTTGGCCGGTACACAATTCGGCATGGCCGTTGAGCAGTGCGGGGCGATTCAACAACGGAGGAAGCTACGACCGCGCCTGCAGTCAGCTCGACAACGACAATTTCGATGCGATAACCGATCTTATGTCCTCACATAACGACTGGTCGAGCGGAGGGAAGGAATATGCGGCGGGCAACTACAGCGCTGAAGCCGAGGATAATGTCTCCTGGACAAAGATGGGCTTTGTGCCGGACAAGGAATATAATTGGGTAGGAATACGCAGGGCATTCCTGTACATTGAGAATGTCGATAGGGTGCCGGACATGACAAAGGAGCAGAAAGACGCCGGCAAAGGTGAGGCCTATGTGATCATCGCATCGCACTATCTTGACCTTTTCCGCAACTATGGCGGCATTCCTCTGCTCCGTCAGGCCATCGCCGCGGACAATGTGATGTCTTATGACTTCTCAAGAAAGACCGCGGAGGAAACCCTTGACTACATAGTGGAACTCTGCGACAAAGCGGCAGGACTGCTTCCGTGGACTGTTCCGGCAGTAGACGACGGGCATTTTACAAAAGCATCCGCCATGGGTCTTAAATGCAGGGCTTTGCTTTTCGCGGCAAGTCCGCTATTCAATGCGTCACAGCCTTATTCGGCAAGCACTCCGGTAGCGAGGAACGCCAATGCCGACCATGTCTCACAGGAAGACATCCCCAAGATGTACTGGCTCGGCGGCTACGACGCCGGCCGCTGGCAGAAGGTTGTTGACGCCTGCGAGGATTTCATCAGGGAAAACGAGGAGAACGGGAATGCCTACGCACTGGTGGAAGCGTCCGGAATCTCATCGGATGATTACAGGAATGCGTGGAACACAAGTTATGCAGACCGCTACAATGGCGAGATTCTGATGGAGACCGGAAGACATTACGACACCTTCGCAAGCACTTATCTCCGGTGCTATTTCGGAGTTTCAAGTGACCACGGCAATGCGGGACGAGGATATGGCGGAGGCTGCGTGACACTTAACTTCGTGGACATGTTCACCAAGGCGGACGGATCTGTCATCCGTTATGCCGACTGGTCCGGCACAACAGGACGCGACAGCAGGATTGCCGACGATCCGTTCAGGGACAGGGATCCGCGACTCTACGAGTCTGTGATGATCATCGGAGACCACTTTCAGGGGCGGCCGGCCGAGATGTGGGTGGGCGGCCTGGAAAGAGGATCCGAACTGCTCAACAGGGCCATCACAGGATTCTGCTCAAGAAAGTACATCTGGGACTACAACGACGAGACTTTCATGAATCGTCCGACAAACTACTCCTACCTTCGTCTTCCGGAAATCTACCTCACCTATGCCGAAGCGCTCAATGAGACAGGACGCAAGGCTGAGGCATACAGGTGGCTGAACAAAGTGCGGGCAAGGGTTGGCCTCCCGGAAATGAACGATGCATTGCTTGCGGAAGTACAGTCCGGGAAGACCTTGCCAACCTATGACGAGCCGCTGCGGGGGGACAGACTGCTTCGCGAGGAAATCCTCGACGAAAGGGCCCGGGAACTGTTTTTCGAAGAGAATCGGTGGTACGATGTCGTCCGCTGGAAAAGGGACGACGTGTTCAGGAAAACATTGTACGGAATAAAGATAACAATCCCGGAAGGAGGAGGAGTGCGGACGATGGACACGAACAACGATGGCGTGATTGACGAGAAAGACGACATTGACGCGTACGCCTCAACATTCAGGTACTCGGCTCCTGTGGCTGAAAGTTCTCGATATTGGGCAACTCATTGGGACACGAAATGGTACCTGAGTGCTTTCCCTACAAAGGAAATCAACAAAGGCTACGGTCTTGTGCAGAATCCCGGATGGTAGTATAATGACATAGAGAATAACACACAATGAAGATAATTAGCATATCATTTTTGTCGCTGTGCCTGTCAATGTCCGCTCTCCACGGACAGGACAGACTGGTCCGGCTGAAAGTGGTCGACACCTACGGGAGGGCTTTTCCGGGTGTGGAGGTATCGGTACCGGGTGCTCCGGCACCAGCGGTCACTGATGCGGACGGCATCGCCGAATTGTCCGCACCGGATGGAGTTGACGCCGAACTGTCGGTGTTCAACGAATATTTCCGCCGTGTGCGCGTCAGCTCCGAGGAAATGACTGTCGTTCTCGACAACCGCCACCGCCTTCAAGACATAGGCTATGGCGCGACCACGACCAAGGCCACCTGTGCGGCTGCGGTGAGCGGTGTTGGACGCGGACTATTTCAGAATTCTTCCGGAAACACAGTGATGAGCGCCCTATACGGTCTCATCCCCGGGCTTGCGGTACGGCAGAACGGGTCAGGAGAGTGGCCGGAAGATTGCTGTCCGGTACTTAATGTGCGCGGACAAGGCTCGTTCAGCGGAAATTCCGTGCTGGTTCTGGTAGACGGCATCCCGAGAGAACCTTCCTCCATCGACATTGACGAGGTGGAGAGCGTGACCGTACTCAAAGATGCGGCCTCCTTGGCCATCTACGGTGTACGCGGGGCGGACGGCGCAGTGCTGATCACGACAAGGAGGGGAGGCAATCACAGGCTCAATCTCAAGGCAGAGTACAATTTCGGGGTACAGACTCCATTCAGAATCGCGAAGATGGCATCACCCGAAGAATATGCCAACGCACTTAACGAAGCGCGCGGAAACGATGGTCTGTCACCTGGATTCTCCGCATCTGATGTCGCCTCAATCGCGGACGGCTCGTCCACTGTGATTCCGTCGGTAGACTGGAAAAGACACATATTCAGGAACATCGGCTTCAACAACAACGCAAGGCTAACAATGGACGGCTCCACCAGGCACATCAAGTATTTCGTCTACGCCGGCTACAACAGCAACCGTGGTTTTTACCGGAACACCGGTCTTATGGAAGGAATCAACACACAGAATGTCTATGACGGACTGAAGTTGCGCACGAACCTCAATATTGACATGACTTCAACCACAGAAGTGTCGGTGAATCTTGCTGCAAGAATACAGCAGAAGTCAGGTCCGGCAAGCGGGATGAACCTTGAGTCGTTCTACCGGACACCCTCGGTCGGATTCCCTGTGAAATACAACAACATCTGGGCGCGTTCCACGAAATTCAGCAACCCCGTTCAGGACATTCTCGGGACAAGCGGAACCGTGACTTTCGGAAGGATGCTGTCGGCGGACTTGGGGATAAGGCAACGGCTTGACATGGCTTTCAAGGGACTCTCAGCCGAAATAAAGATCGCATACGACAATTCATCCGATGTCAATGATTACCGCGGTTTCGGAAGCAGATGGTACAATTTCAGCCCGCTGTACGACGGTTCTGGGAACATCCGCGACTACGACATCATACAGTACGGCAACGACACCGAGATGTCATACGGCACAGCCCTGGCCTCACAGTATATGCGGATGGCGGTCTGGGCGAAAATCGGATTGGAAAGGGATTTCGGAAGACATCACATTGACGCCGCTCTGCTGTTTAACCGCGACAAGAAATCACTTACCGGGGCAAACAACAGTTTTGTGCATCACGACTATATCCTCACGGCGTCATACAACTATGCCGACCGCTATGTCGTGGAGGCCGCAGCCTCGTATTCCGGAAGCAGCCGTATGCCGAAAGGTGACAAGTTCCGCTTTTACCCTGCCGTTTCTCTCGGATGGATCATCAGCGGAGAGGACTTTCTTCGCGACTCTGATGTGGTGGATTTCCTGAAACTTAGGGGTTCATTCGGCGCGACAGGACAGGATGAGTTTCTCTCGTATGACATGAACGTGCAGTTCAACGGAGCCGGGAATAGCTACATTTTCGTCAATCCGACCGTTTATCCTGGAGCATCCGAGGGATCTCTCCCATCTGTAGGAGTGCAGCCCGAGCTTGATCTGAAGTCTTGTCTGGGACTTGACTTCACTTTCTTCAAAGGGCTTTCCGGCGAAATAGACCTGTTCTGCAACAAGAGATCCAACATCAGGACAACCGCAACCAATCAACTCTCAGAAGTGATGGGCATAGGAGTCTCCGACAGTTTTAACGGCAAGACACTGAACTACGGAGTTGAATCCGCCCTGCAATGGTCGCACACGGTTTCCGATTTTCGCTACAGCCTCAGAGGGACAGTTTCTTTCGCGAGAAGCCGGATTGACAACATCGCGGAGGAGTACACTCCATACTCCTATATGTACCAAATCGGACTTCCGATAGGCAGTTTCTACGGACTTGTCGCGGACGGCTTTTACCAAAACGAGGATTTCGGCGCGGACGGTCGGTTGCTCGAAGGTCTGCCTCAAAACACATTCGCTTCAGTGCAGCCGGGAGACGTGAAATACCGCGACTTGAACAACGACGGCATAATTGACAACTACGACTACCGCTACCAACTGAAGCCCCTGCTTCCCGAACTTTACTATGGGTTTAACCTCGGCTTGGAATGGAAAGGACTCGGCTTCAACGCACTGTTTCAGGGCGTAGCCTCGGCAAGAATAGAAACCTCACTCGCAAGCGTTTATCAGCCTCTTTACGCCGGAGACAAGAACATCTCAGGTCACTACCTCGAAAGTTACTGGACTGCCTCCGACCCGCAAGGGCGCTACCCTCGGCTGACGACCATGGACAACGCCAACAACTACCTTGACAGCAACCTCTGGACGGAAAACGGAGCTTTCTTCAAATTCAGGGAACTGGAAATATATTACAATCTCCCTCAGAAACTCATAAGACCGCTCAGGATGGAAAACATAAGAATCTGTTTTCGTGGACATAATCTCTTCTCTGCTGACAGCATAAAGATATTTGACCCGGAAGCGGTAGATTTCAACTATCCCGTAGCAAGGACATATTCCTTGGGGCTGAGGGTTAATTTCTAATCAAAAAAAGGAGGGTTAATATGAGATTGTTTGTTAGATCAATCGCGGTTACGGTTGCCTCTATGTTCTGCGTATGCGCCTGCTCCGATCTGGATCTTGACGAGTCGCAGTACCACACAAGGAAGTACCAGTTCAGCAACTTCGACAAGGTGAAGGAGGTGATGACCAATGTCTACGGCTACCTAGAAAGCGGCTTCTACAATTTTCAGGAATGTGCGTCGGACGACGCCGTCTACGCCAATTCCCCGGATGTGCTGAAGCAGTACTACGATGGTAGTTGGTCTGCCAATAAGGTAGTGGATGACAAATGGGGGCACTATTATGCCGGCATCCGGGCCGCAAACTATCTCCTTGAGAACTGCCCTGATGACTACGAGATATCACGTTGGGACGAGCAGTATCCGGTTTACCTCGAACAGCTGCGGAACTATCCTTGGGAAGCGAGGGCGCTGCGCGCATATTACCACGCCGAACTTCTCAAAAGGTATAGAAACATAATCATAGCTGACAGGACATTCACCGAAAAGGAAGTCAACACCCTTGTTCCGGTTTCATACGACAAGGCGTTGGAATGGATTTCCTCCGAACTTGCCGAATGTGTCGAGAACCTTCCGGAAACATACTCCGGAACATATTATTCAGAAATAGGGAGGGTCACGAAGGGCTTCGCACAGGCGGCGAACATCCGTCTCCTTCTCTATGCGGCAAGCCCCCTGAACAATCCGGACGGGAATACATCCTGCTGGGCGAAAGCCGCGGCCAAGGCCAAGGCTATGATTGACGAGAACGCGAAATCACTGCGCTTCTCCCTTGTCGCACAGTCATTCAACGTAGAGGGCAAGGATCTGGTCTTCGGAATACGCGAGGCTGCGTCTTCGACTTTTGAAAGGAACAACTTCCCTGTCGGCTACGAGAACGGTAATTCCGGAATGTGTCCGAGCCTCAATCTTGTAGAGTCATTTGACGATGGCGACCCTCGTCTTGCAAAAGCGGTGCTTTCAAACGGAGATAACTTCAAGGGCGAGACTGTGGAAAGCTTCCATGGGGGAAGGAACGGTCTTCCTAAGGACAACGCCTCCCCCACTTCATTCTATCTCAAAAAATTTGTGCAGGAGGCAACGAGCCTGACGGCCGGAAACCTCACCTCCTACCAACACATATACCCGCTGTTCCGCTATTCCGAAGTCTATCTGAACTATGCGGAAGCCCTGTTTGAAGCGACAGACAATCCGGACTTCACGGGAAGCCTTGAAGGTGTGTCCTACACCATGTCGCCTCGCGCCGCCGTGAACGCTGTCAGGAAGGTCTATTCTTTGGAAGACCTTCCGTCAGGTCTTTCCTCCGAGATGTTCCGCACAAAACTACACAACGAGCGCCGTGTCGAACTATGTTTCGAGGGACATCGTTTCTGGGACATCCGGAGATGGAAAACAGGTGATGTCACAGAGAAAATCTATGGACTGGACATCCGGAGAAGGGCTGACGGATCTTTCGTAACCGAGCGCAGACTCGTACAGACAAGGTATTGGAACGACAGGATGTACTGGTACCCAGTGTCTGAAAAGGAAAGGCACAAGAACCCTAACCTCATTCAGAACCCGGGATGGTAGAGAGGATTGAGATATGAGACATAAAGGAATATTTGTCTGGGCAGTTCTTCTTTTGACGTCGGCTGTCTCCTGCGGCAAAAAGGAGGTTGAATACAACCACATCGTTCCCACACCATTTTCCGCTCATTACTATGATAGCCATTACACCGGCCACGATGTTCCTGCCGATGGAAGCGCGGCCGGAGTGACAGTGAGAATCCGTCCTGGGATGGCCGGAAGATTCGGATCGGAGGGATATCGGCTCAAGGTGGGTGAGGGTAACATTATGGCAGAGGCGTCCGACTCCATAGGAATCTTCTACGCGATGCAGACGCTTCGTCAACTGAAAGACAGCTCGGGAATACGCTGCGCAGTGATTGAGGATTTCCCAAGGTTTGCCTACAGAGGCATCCACGTGGATGTTTCGCGTCATTTTTTCAGCATCGGAGAAATCCGGAAGATTCTCCGGGAAATGGCCTTCTACAAGTTCAATAATCTCCACTGGCATCTAACCGACGGAGGCGGGTGGAGAATCGAGATTGACAGTTATCCTCTTCTGATTCAAAAAGGAGCTTGGCGCACCGAAAAGGATTGGGACAATTGGATTCTCCACGGGATGAAATTCTGTGACGCCGACACACCAGGAGCCTACGGTGGCTACTACACCAAGGAAGAAATCCGTGAAATCGTAAGATATGCTGACTCCCTCCACATCAATGTCATCCCGGAATTTGAACTTCCCGCACATTCGGAGGCTGTGTTCTCAGCCTATCCGGAACTCAACTGCACAAATTCAAGTGCCGGGAACGGAGAGTTCTGTCCGGCGAACGAGGAGTTCTACCGTTTTGCAGAGGGAGTGCTGACCGAGATTATGGAGCTTTTCCCGTCAAAGGTCATCCATATCGGGGCGGACGAGGCGAGAAAGACAGCATGGAAAACCTGCCCGGACTGCAACGCTCTGATGAAAATGGAAGGGATGCTTTCCTATGACGACCTACAGTGCCACGCTGTCAGCCGGATTCAGAAATTCCTGCTGTCACATGGCAGGATAATGGCCGGATGGGATGAAATTCTCAAGAACGACGACCTTGCGGAAGGGACACTGGTCTATTCCTACCGAGGACAGCAGGGCGGCATAGAGGCGGCGAACAGAGGTCTCAAAGCGGTGATGACCCCGGGAGAAGTCTTGTATTTCGACTGGTATCAAGCGGAACCGGCGAAAGAGCCGAAAGCCATGTATGGTTACAGTCCTCTAAAAAAAATGTACAGTTTCGAACCCCAGCCTGTGACAGAGGTTCTGTCAAGTTTCAACCAAGCGCTCATAAAAGGGTCTGTCCAAAGCATTGACACAATCGGATTCATCCTTCCGGGAAATGCCGGAAATGTCTACGGAGTCCAAGGTTGTTCTTGGGCTGAATACATTCCGGACGAGAATCATCTTGAATATATGATGTTTCCACGTCTGCTTGCCGTTTCGGAACTTGCATGGTCTAAAACGGAGAAAGACTGGAACAATTTCAAATTGAGGGTCAACTCACATATTCCCGGGCTGAGATCAAGGGGGCTGAATGTTTATGACCTGCACGACGGGCCGTACATCACGGCCAAGGCTTGCGAAAACGGATTCAGTGAACTATCTTTGGACTGCGAGAACGCAGCGGCACAGATCCGCTACACCCTTGACGGCAGCACACCTGACGCATCCTCGAAGTTGTGGACAGGAGAACCTGTAAGAATCAGTGAAAAATCTGTTGTCAAAGCCGCCGCGTTTGTCGGAGGACATCAAGTCTCATATCTGAGGGAAGCCGAGATTGTTCCCGGAGAAGACCTGGTGTTCTGGTATCCGTTCAACAACTGAGCAGTTTGATTTGGAATGTGGAAAACCTCTTCATCGAATGAGACCCGGGCATTTACAGTAATATTACTGTCGCTCTTTCTCTTTATGGAGATTCAGGCATACGGTATCGGCCGGAGGATGAACTTCCGGCCGCTGCAGGACAGTGGCATCCTGCTCAACGATGTCTCGGCTCTCTATCAAGACTCGGAGGGATATGTCTGGATTGTCACTTATAGCGCACTTGTCCGCTATGACGGCTATCAGATGAAAGTCTTCCCTTCTGACAAGGATTCTGACGGAGCCGACGGTTATCTGCACCGCATAATGGAAGGGAAAAACGGGACGATGCTGATAGGAACCGAAAGAGGTCTGCTAAAGATTGACCGCAGGACAGGAGCCATGCGGAAGATCAATGACAACGTGACAGAGCATCTGAATGTCTCAGCAATGGCAAAAGACAGTCTTGGACGCATCTGGGTAGGCGGAGACAAGGGAGTATTCATGGGTAACGCATCCGAAGACGGCTTCTTGAAGATGGATTTCAGAGTCGCGGACGGGAAGTATGTCACCGATGTGGTAGACCTGCTCATCGATGATAGAGGGTCGCTGTGGATAACGACATGGAATTCCGGACTGTTCCGCTATGACATCGAGAAAGGTAAACTCTACTCCTTTTCCGATTCAGACATACGCCACGCCTACACACTGGCCACAGACAAGGAGGGCAACCTTTGGATAGGCACCTGGGGACACGGGCTGACGCGCGCAAGCCTCTCCTCTCTCTATTCCGGCGAACCTGAATGCAAACACTACCGACATTCATCCCGGACAGACTCTCTACTGGATGACATAATCTACACCATATCCTTTGATTCGGAAAAGAATATGTGGGTCGGCAACCGAAGTGGCCTCAGCATTCTCCAATATGATGGAGGACATTTCTCCGACACATTCATCAATCTCTCTCCCCAGCCGGAATACGGCAACCTCCCGTACAACGAGGTCAATTCGGTGCTCAAGACAAAGGATGACTGCATGCTTGTAGGAATGTTCGGTGGCGGCGTGTGTAAGGCCGAGACACCTCCTGACGCGGACGAAACCGACAATTTTGTGATGAGGCTTGAGAGTGTCCGCCGAGAGTACAACACAAGTTCTGTCACCAGTTTTCTTTCCGGAGACAATGACATCTGGTGGATGGGGATTTCCGGACACGGATTCATAAAATACTCCTCTTCCAACGGGAGTTTCACCGGCTATCAGGATCTTCCCGAATTTGAGGGATTCCTCTACACAAACAATTTCGATGCCATGCTGCTTCGTCGCGGCACATCGGAAATATGCTTCGGAAGCTACGACAAGGGAGTGTGGGTGTATGACACAGAAACCGGATTGACCGAAATCATAAACTCTTCAACCGCTCCTGCGATGACCAACGATTGCATCAAGGCTCTCGCAGAGGATAGTGACGGGAACGTGTGGATCGGCACAAGAGAGGGCGTTTTCGTAATGAGTCCCGACAAAAGCGTCCGCGCGTTGTCAGGCAAAATGCGCAATGGGAATATTTCCGACCTTCAGAAGAAAATCTCCAGCATATCCGTCAGTCCGGTTTCCGGAGACATCTGGATAGCGACATCACACGAAGGAATAATCCGCTGCCCGAAAGACTCTTCGGAAGCGATGGCGTTCTACAAGTCCAACTCCTGTCAGGGAACAGGCAGTTTCAACTCCATTTGCGCCGACTCTGCGGGAAATGTCTGGGCAGGCTCTATGTGGGACGGACTGTTCCGTTGGAACAAGAAGGATGACAGGTTCGAAAAGGTCGGCAGGTTCGTATTCCTTGACGGGCATGGAGTCACGAACATAGCCGAGGATCCATACGGAAGGATTTGGGTGGCGACAAACAACTCTCTCGTTTCATTCGTGGAAAGTGAGGATGGCAGCCTCAACTCCATCTCCTACATTGACATAGCCAGAAACGGTGCCATGGATTTCTTCAACCACAACACTGCTGTTTATGTGCCCGAGAAGGACTGCATGGCGTTCGGCTGCTTCAGCGGCATACGTTTCTTCCCATGCCGACAGCAGCGCAACACGACCAAATCCGGCTCTATAGACCTCTCCGATATAAAGATCGGCAACAGGAGCATCGTGATAGACGATAACATTGTCGTGAACCACAACGCGCCAATGCTTGACATACATTTCACACTGTTCGACTTCCACAATCCGGCAGGCAATGTCTATCGCTACAGGCTCTCAAGGCAGGGACGGGCGGCATTGTCCGATGACTGGAAAATCGTGAACGGGAATCACAATTATGCCTTGTTCCAGAATCTTGATCCAGGGAAATATGTCTTTGAAGTCTATGGAACACGAAGTGGGGAAACCACGGACAGCATTGGCACCTCCATACAAATCCATGTGCTTGGCAACCCGTGGCTTTCGTGGTGGGCGATAATGATTTATGTCTTTGTCTTCGCAGGTCTGTTCGTCACGGTTATTCTCATCATCCGCTCCTCCTACAGATTCCGCCGCCGCATCGAGATGGAACAGTTCGAAAAACACAAGGCCCAGGAAATCAATCAAGCGAAACTCCAGTTTTTCACGAATGTGTCACACGAGTTTCTAACGCCGTTGAGCATAATCCTCGCCGGAATGGAAAGCCTTGAACCGAAAGACCTGAAAGAAAAGAATGTCTATACAATAATGTCTGCCAACGCTGTGAGACTGATGAGGCTGGTGCAGCAGGTTCTGGAATTCAGAAAGGCGGAGAGTGGAAACCTCCGGCTGCTGGTCTCCCACGGCAATGTGGCAAGGTTCATCAGACACTGCGTCGAGTCTTTCGCTCCCCTTGTCAGAAAGCACTGCCTTAAGATCACATTCAGCAGCAAGCCGAAAGACATTGACGGATGGTTCGATACGGACAAGATTGACAAGATTGCATACAATCTCATTTCAAATGCGGTGAAATACACTCCTGACGGAGGACATATTTCCGTTGAGGTCTCGCTGTGCGGGGACGGGATTCTGGAAATCGCATGCTCGAACGATGGCAAATTGATGTCAAAGAAGACGATCGAAGGCCTTTTCAGACGCTTTTACGAGGGAGAATACCGTCAGTTCAAAACTATCGGAAACGGGATAGGCCTGTCTCTCGTCAAGTCTCTCGTGACACTGCATAAGGGCACTATTGAAGTGGTGAGCAACGAACAGGTTAAGAACCGCTTTATCGTGCACATTCCGGTGGCCAAGGAAAACTATTCTCCCGAGGAGATTGACGAGAGCATGGATGTCGACACAAGGATACCACTTGCGCACAGTCTGACAGAAACAATTGTCAAGAGCGACAGGACGATACTCTTTGTGGATGACAACGAGGATCTCACCGAATTGTTCGAAGGAGTGATGTCTCGCAGGTTCAACGTCTTGACTTGCAACAGCGCGCAAAAGACACTGGAACTACTTGATAAAGAGCATATTGACATTGTGGTTTCAGATGTTTTCATGCCAGATATGGACGGGCTTCAGCTGTGTTCGAAAATCAAGGAGACCATCGAATTCAGCCACATCCCGGTAATTCTTCTCACCGCCAAAACCGGGGACAGCTACAGCATCGAGGGCTATCGCCACGGAGCGGACGGCTATCTGGCCAAGCCATGCAACTACTCTGTCCTGTCCGCGATGATTCACAATCTCCTTGACAGGAAGACCTCCGGAGGCGGACGCGAGTTCAAACGGAAGCTTGTGTTCGATGTCAAGGACGTGGACTACACTTCATCGGACCAGAAGTTCCTCAAACAGGCGGTGGACATTGTTAACGGCAACATCGCTGATTCCGAATTCAAGCTTCCGGCGTTCGCCTCCGCCATGGCGATGTCAATAACCGTCCTGACCGAGAAAATGAAAACTCTAACCGGTTTTTCACCGATGGCATTTATCATAAACTCCAGACTCACCCTTGCCTACAGGATGATAACTGAAAACGAAGATCATTTCAGAGTGTCCGACATCGCCTATTCTGTCGGCTTCAGCGATGCGAAATATTTCAGCAAGCGCTTCAAGGCAAAGTTTGGGCTTTCGCCGAAGGAACTGATAGACAAGAGTCTAAACAACAATTTGCCGGAAGACAGGACTAACGATGATACTTCCGATACCGCCAGTCCTTCACCTGCCCGGTCCAATTGAGTCCGAAAGCGAAATCATAGACATTCCCCTCCGAATCGCGGTAGCATTCCATATCCCCGAACCCATCTTCGTTCTGGAGTTCAACCGTCGCCATGTCGGCTGGCAATTGCATAGGAAGCATAGCGGAAGGCTCATACGCCCCGCTGATTATCTCAAAAACAGCCATGTACTGCACACCGAACGCCACGAACAAGGCATCAGATACCGGCTCTATCTCGGCCGGAACAAACGGTTTTGTCGCATAGACAACGGTGACAAGCGGCTTGTTTCCAAGTTCAGACTTTGTCTTTGTGATCACATCCGCATCGGCCGCATTTGTCGATGTCACAGTTTTTCCTCTGTAACTCCTGTTCGATGAAGACTCGAGAGGGTCTCCTCCGGCAATGCTGTGCTCTCTCGCCACATTTGCCGTGTATTCTCCATACCGCAGACTGATCGGGACATATCCGTTCCCTCCTGCATTCCTGTCCTCGACACTGTAGCCCGTACCCCCTTTCGGTTCGCCTATCACAGCGACAGCAAAATCAGCATCCTCTGCATTCGAGGCTATGTCGAAATATTTCCCAACCATTTTCAGGTCAATATGTCCACTCTCTGAAGTTTCCGGAAGATACACTTTCTTCCGTCCTTGAACCGGTATCACCTCTCCCCTGTTCTTAAGCATGACCACCGAACTCTTCTGGGCGTTGAAGCCTTCACTCACATATTCATCACACCCAACGATGGCAGCCGCGGCCACAGGATCCGTGTAGGGATTATCAAACAAGCCCGTACGGAACATATTCATAAGCAACCTTTTAGCAGACAACTCGAAACGCTGTCTCGCTGAGTTTTCGCCATATTCCTCCACCCACATCCGATAAGCCTCAAGCACCGGTTCCTTGTCGTTATTGCCACCGAACTGATCGACCCCTGCTTTGAGCGCCTCATAGTGTCTTTGGGCTTCTGTCATCAACTCTGTCCCCCAACATTTCCCGTCAGCCTCCTCAACCTTTCTGTAATCGTGGGTGATAGCCCAATCGGTGCAGACAACACCGCCATAGCCGTATTTGTCGCGGAGCAGGTCGCCCACGATGTATTTGCTGTAACCGTTCCCGATGTTCTTCCCCGAAGGATCCACACTGTAGGAGATTGTGTAATATGGCATCACGGCAGAGGCCTCCCTCGTCTTGCCGTCCAGATTGAACGCGCCTTTGAGGAACGGGATGAGATGCTGTTCAAAATTACCTCCGGGATAGACACAGAACTTGCCGTAGCTGTAGTGCGCGTCACGTCCGCCCTCCTCCGGGCCTCCTCCGGGCCAATGCTTCACCATACAGTTCACGCTTTCATAACCCCATCCTCCCGTAATCTCTTTGTCTCCCTCAGATGTCTGAAATCCATCAATGTAGGCTCTGGCCATGTCGCTGTCGAGAGCCGGGTCTTCACCGAATGTTCCCCCGAATCTGTTCCATCTCGGTTCGGTAGCAAGATCAATCTGCGGAGACAGAGCTGTGGCGATGCCCATTGCACGGTACTCCTTAGAGGCGATCTCCCCAAAGTGCCGCACTGTTTCCGGATTGAAAGTGGCGGCGAGACCTATCGATGTCGGCCACAGAGAGATCCGTCCTCCAGCCCCAGCGTTGAACTCCGCCCACGCATTGGTCTCGTGCCGAGGATCTGAACTGATGTTCACAGGAATGCCGAAATCCTGGCTCTCCGCATAACTCTGGAGATTGTTGTTCCACTCTGCCGCGATTGCGGGACTTTCCACGCGAACGACAAGCACCGCCCTAAGATTGTCCTCTTTGAGGAACTTCTTCTGTTTGTCGGAGATTGCGGAATGCGGAAGCCCGCTGCGGTTGAGGGTTGTGCCGTTGTAAGTCGAGGACCAGAATCCTACAGAATCGGTCGGAACGGCCTGATGCATGCTGTAAAGCATGAGACCGGCGATCTTTTCCACAGGAAGTCCGGAAGCAAGATCCGATGCTCTTTCTTCCGGAGTGAGCCTCCAGTCCTCGTAGCGGTCAAGAACGCCATTGTGGTTGTGGTCCTTGAATGAGAATCCGTCCTGATGCAGAATCTTCAAGCCGGAGGTTTGCGAAAAACCAAGGTCGCTCCCGCCTTTCTGCCTGAGCACAAAGTAGTTTCCGTAATCCGCAATCTCAAAACTTGCTCCGGCATTTCCGGACGGCCGCTCTCCGGATGCAAGTTCAAGAAGCCGCCTCCTCACTTTCCTGAATTCCGCGACGGAGGTCTCGTAATTATCATGGTTCATAATAATTTTCTTGACGAGTTCCTTCCCCTTTCCAGGAAACTGACTCTCGACAAGGCGGAAAAGGTCATAATCCCTTATTCCGTCACGCATAGCCGTGAGACGAATGGACGGATAGACCTTACGGAATCCCGGATAGACGATGTAGGCATCTCCTCCCGGCCAGTCGTTCGCCGGTGCGGAAACATCCCCGAATGGGTCGCCGTTCTCTCCCCAGTAGTTGAATCCCCAGTGCAGATAGCCTGGAGAATCATATCTGAAATTTATCCAATGCAGCAGGCGGGTCTTTATCAGCGGCAGGGTAACAAAACGATTGGCATAACTCCAACGCGGATACATACAGGTGTAGAACCAACACTGATTATTGTCCGGAGTCTTTTCGTAACTCTTCCACGATAGTTCGTCAAGCTGGGGCACAATGATGTCAATGAGTTCGGGTTTGTATGACTCAGCCCTGTAGGCTTCGATGATCCTAAGCCCTGGAGCCGCTTTCTTGGCGATTGAGGCAAGAACTTCCCAAGTCCCGATGTTCTCGTTTACGGGTTCATCGGCGATGTGCTGCACATATATGTCAAACCAACTGTGTCCATCGGGAAGTCTCTTCGATTTCAGATGAGCCTCCATCGCCTTGAAGTATGCGGAGAGATATTCCCGTACCTCCGGTGCGTTGTACGGCAGCCTTTTCTCCACAAGTTTTTCCCCGTCCCTGTCCGGAAGTGAGATTTCAACCCAGAACGGATCCGCCCAACGGTTGTGGGCACGTGTTGCAATATGCTGTCCCTCAATCATACGGACATTTACATTTGCAAGCAGAAATTCCACCTGCGCGTCGAAATCCGTGAAATCAAAACAAAGCTTTCCATCTTTCAGAACAGGCTTGGCTGTTTCGTGAACAATCCACACATTCTGTCCGTATGCCTCGGCTGTCTTCACAAGAGATTTATAGCACTCCCAATACTCCTGGCTGTATTTCTCCACATCATTTCCCTTGTTCATGAAACTGAACTTGTCGGGAAAGAACCAGTTGGTTATGGAAAGGTTCTGTTCCGGGATGACAGCGGAATAGACTTTGAGTTTGAATTCCTTTTCAAGACGGAATATTCCGCCGTTTCCATTGATGACAACTTTTCCGGTGTAAACTCCCGGATCAATGTCTTTTCCGATGGGGATGTCCACCAAAAGCAGCGCTCTACCGCCGGCAGGTATGGTTTCCGTGCTGTCCGTGATGACGGGGTCAGGGTAAAGCCCCATCGGCGACAGAAGGGAGTCGGGGGATCCGAATTTATAGCGGTGGGACGAACGGACAAAGCGCACCCATCCGCTCATCGCCCTTTGCGACATCCTCTTTGCGGACTTCTTTGTCTTGAATGTCTTCCCCTTGACGTCTACCTGCGCCGTCAGCCCTGAAAGATCGTCCTTTGCATCAATAACAAATTGAGTCACGGCATTCTCGCCCCTTGCAACCCTCAAGGTGTCATCCGGCATTATTGGGACACAGGTCTGCGGAAGCACGTTGAACAGTGCGTCCGTCTGGCATAATGTCGCATCAATTCTGTCATTCGGAGCCACTTGACAGCCGAACGCCTCCATAACCATAGCCGTCATGGCTATCACGTTCCGATATAAACGGGATTTCATATGATTTCTTTTTGCAAATTTATGACAACGCCACAAAATGAATGTGGAAAATAATACGGTATTTGGGGAAGAGGGCAGATCCGCGTCAGAAAGCCTTTCTTGTATCTTGTACAGGAAAGCCTGCTTTCGAGTACAAACCGCCCCTAAGCAGACCTTTGGTACCTAAAAACAGTTCCTGGTGTACAGACAGACTTCTCTACGGCGGTAGTCGGTACGGTTAACACATTCTTTGCGGACATCAGTCATCCGACCGTTTCGGCCAACTGCCACCAAAGCCGCACTCGGTACAGGAAACATCCCTCTGGTGTACCAACTGCCACCAAAGCCGCACTCGGTACAGGAGACACCCCTCTGGTGTACCAAACGCCACTTCAACTTTTGAAAAAGTTTTGCGAGAAACCGTCAGTTATTATATCTTTGCAAAATAGTAAAACATTATACTAATTTTTCTACAGATGGAGAAAGGCAAGACTGTTCCCGCGTTTTGGGGCAAGGAGGACTGGCAGGCAATCTGGATCGGCGGCATCGTGATCGTCATCGCCTGCATCGCTGTCCTGACTAAGGCATTTGATTTTTCGGCGGTTAAATTCGCGACTTGGACTCTCGGAGAGAATCTCTCGGAGGCCGCTGCGGCAAAGGTTGTCCCGTTGTCTGAACAGCTTGGAGCCTGGGCGTTCTGGCGCAAGTTCCTCGTGACGTTCATCACCCTCGGAGCGTTGTTCACGATCGGAGTCAAACTCCAGGGCGAAAGCGTGAAGAAATATATTCCCGCCATCATCGGACTGTTCGTCATCGCTCTGGTGGTTCGTCTCATAAGCGCTGAATATACCCTCAACCGCTACCTCGAATGGGCTTTCTGGTCCCTTCTGGTCGGCCTTCTGATCTCCAACACGGTAGGTGTCCCGAACTGGCTCAAACCAGCCATCAAGACTGAGTTCTACATCAAGTCCGGCCTTGTCATCATGGGATTCTCCGTGCTGTTCTCAAACATCGCAAAGTTCGGTCTCTATGGCCTTGGAATTGCCTGGATCGTGACCCCGATTGTAATCCTGTTCATGTGGTGGTTCGGAACCAGAGTGCTTAAGATCGGCAACAAACCGCTTGTCATAACCATGGCGACGGCAACCAGCGTCTGCGGAACCAGCGCGGCAATCGCCACCGCGGCGGCATCAAACGCCAAGAAGAACGACCTCTCCATCACGGTGTCCATATCCATCATATTCACTATCATTATGATGGTGCTTGAGCCTGTGATCATCAAGGCCTGCGGGATGTCGCAGATCATGGGCGGATCTCTCATCGGTGGGACAGTTGACTCCACAGGAGCCGTCGTAGTGGCAGGTACTGCCCTTGGTCCGGAGGCTCAGCAGGCGGCTGTGCTTGTGAAGTCAATCCAGAACATACTGATCGGTTTCATCGCTTTCTTCGTGGCCGTCTTCTTCGCCACAAGGGTAGAGAACACAGGGACTAAAGTGGGTGCGGGAGAGATCTGGTACAGATTCCCGAAATTCATCCTCGGATTCTTCATCGCCTCGATGGTGGCCTCTTTCCTCATACAGCCTCTCTGCGGAGCAGATCAGGTCGGAGCGATCAACAAGGTGCTTGACCAGTACAAGAACTGGGCTTTCGTGCTGGCGTTCACCAGCATCGGACTGGACACCAACTTCAAGGAGATCATCAAGCAGATGCAGGGCGGCAAGGTGCTATGGCTCTACATCATAGGCCAGCTCTTCAACATCGCGTTGACTTTCTTCGCGGTGTGGTTGCTCCTCTCGGGCAATTTCTTCCCGATCCCGACCCTTGACTAACATCAAAGGACTGTCCTCAATGCTTCCAGAATGAACATCACAGGCAAAAGAATCGTCAAGGTTCTCACCCTGACCGTAATAGGGGCGACCGTTCTGGCCGCCCTTTACATAATGGCAAACGGCCTCGGGCTTCAGGACTCGCTCGACTTCGGGGCGGGGGCATATTACTACGCCGACATTCCGGAGTTCGACAAGTTCACCCAAGGCACACATTATGCAGCCCGACTCCCGTTCTGGGTCTATGTAGTCCTGTTCCTCGCCTGGGGAGCGCTTATGTACAAGGTCTGGAAATGGCTTGATAAGTAGGAGGTTGGAATATTCTGACCGCCAGACAAGGAAGGCGCTGAATACCCCTCGCAACGAAGTTCCCGAAAAAAGGTGGTTCACCACTTTTTCAGTGTTCTGCCAGACAAGCCAGCGGCGATGTACAAAGCTGGTGATGATTAGAGAACTCAAGTTTCGCATCTGCGAAACACTTATCTTCTTCACTGCTTGCAGTGAAAGCAAGTCCCTCCCCCGAGGGGGAGGGATTTAGGGAGAGGGTAACGTGAAAGGCCCTACGGGGTGCGCGAAGCGCATCCCCTCCCCCCAGACTGTCTGAAAAGTCGTGGCGAGAGCAGAAAAGTCTGTACCCCACTACAGGGGCGACTACGAATTTTCAATCCTCGCAGGGGGTACTTTTACTTTTAAGACAGTCTCCCCCCGAGGGGAGGGATTTAGGGAGAGGGTAACGTGAAAGGCCCTAAGGGGTGCGCGGAGCGCATCCCCTCCCCCGAGGGGAGGGATTTAGGGAGGGGGTAACGTGAAATGATGTGGGTGAGCAATCTCCTCCGAACGTGAGATAATGTGTTTGACAACAGGCTATTGCCTACTTGCGAAAGTTGAGTTAGAGAATATTTAGATTAAACGAATATGTCAGAGAAGGTTACGGCCGCATGTCCGGCCTGCGGAGAAAAGCACGGAATAGAAGTCTGGAACCGCATTAATGTCGGAGAGAATCCGGAATTGAAGGCTAAAGTCAAGGACGGCTCGCTGTTCGTGTGGGAATGCCCCCACTGTGGCAAGGCCAATCTCATTCAAGGTCAGACGCTTTACCACGACCCGAACGAACGGCTTATGATCTGGCTTATGCCCGACGGGATCCTTCCGGAAGCGCAGGAAAAGGCTCTTGAGGCACAGTTCGAGAAGATTTCGCAGACGCTGGAAGGCTACACGCTCCGCCGGGTTAGCAACATAGGCTCGCTGATCGAGAAAGTAAACATCTTCGACACCGGACTGGACGACTGTGTGATTGAGATGTGCAAGTACATCACCAAGATGGAGATGATGGAGAAAGGCGGTTCCAAGGACTTGCTTGACACACCGTTCAAATTCTACCATGTTGACGGCCCGGACAACGACATTGAGTTCTCATACCCGAAAGACGGCCAGATGCACGGTCTCCGCATCGGCTTCAACGTCTACGAAGACTGCGCCGGCATCATCCGCCGCAACCCCTCCGTAAAGCCCTCCCCCGGCTTCTCCCGCATCGACCCCGCCTGGGTCGCCCGCTTCTTCAGATAGACACTGCATATTCAATCACTTTCACACTTTGATGAAGATTCTGTTTCTGTACATCAACGTGAGGATAAGGAAAACAACACTGTAGTTGGCCAGCCGCAGCAGAACCTCGTAGTAGCCACCAAGATATTGCTCGAAGCCATACAGCAAGGAATTGCCGATGGACATGAAACTGATTGACTCTCCGATCACGTAAGCCGCGATGGAGTTCATCCCATAGATGTTCAGCCATTCAAATCCTCGGCTATGTCCCCTTATGTCAATCCACCAGTGAAAGACAGCCATCAGAACAAGGCAGATTCCGCCAGAGAACAGTGTCATGCTGCTTGTCCACAAACGTTTGATGATAGGCATCTCCAGCCCCCAGAGAAGGCCTGTCACGATGCAGACAATTCCGGTGATCAGAAGTTTGTACACCACTTTTACACTGTTTCTGTCATTCTTCATCATGGTTCCAGCGAAACTTCCCAAAATCACGGTGACGCCAAAGTTCAGGCTGCTCCAGATCCATGTGTATGATGGATCTCCACGGAACCGCCCCAGCACCAATCCGTCAACCTTGGCCGCGAACGATCCTGTCATGGTGTAGTCCCCGCATAAACGCATAGGCAACCAATAGATAAGCAACAAGGCAGCCGCGGCAAGCAGTCTGTATTTTTCCGGACAATGCATGACCAACAGAGCCGCGATCACATAGCCGACTGCGATTGCCTGAAGCGTGTTGTTGTAGAGTTTCAGATTGCCGGGATCCAATCCCAAAAGATTGCCCTGAACAACCATCCCAAGCACAAATAGCAGCACAAAACGTTTGCCTATTCTGAGGTAAACCTGCTTCCGGCTTCCCGCTTTCGTGTACTTTGCCAAGGAGAACGGCAATGAAACTCCCGCCATGAACATAAAGAGAGGCATCACCAGATCCCACAGGCGAAAACCTTCCCAGACCTCATGGTCAAAATTGTAGAGTATCCATCCGCAGCCAGACACTTGGCCGAAAGAGATCAGGACAGGTTGCAGGAAGACAAGCAGGAAAAGGACAAGCCCGCGTAATATGTCAAGAGAAGAAAGACGTTTCATTTTCCGGTATGTCGTGTGGTAAAATTAGCAAAAATATATGATAAAGACGGCTCTTCCATAAAGAAAGAGTCGTCTTTTCAGAAAGCGGGCAGATCATTTGATGAAATCCGTCACCCTTATTGTCCAGACTTTCACCGTTCCGTCAGCGGCTTGCACCTCGAATTTCCTTTCCTTTGTCCAATCGTCAGGAGTTCCGAGCTTGCCACTGCCGTCCACAGGAGTGATCCTCGCTGCGGTTGACACTGTCACCTGTCCCCAAAGCCTACTCTGCGAGACACTTGAACGCACTGACTCGGTAAATTCTCCGGAAGCGTCCGGAACACGAACCACAGCGGTCACCACCGCATTCTTGGAATCGGTCTCATAGGTAGTCTCAAGACGCCTTTCCTTTACAACTGGTTCTCCTGTCACCGCATCCTTTTCATCATCACTTGCCCAACGAAAGTAGAACTGTAAGGCGCTTATTTCCGCCTCATCGTATGAAGGAAGATCCTGCCAATTGCATGAGACAAGGAAAGGAAGACAGAAAACAAGACATGTTATAGTTTTCAAATAGAATGATTTCATTGTTATTATAGTTATATTCTTAAAATAATTACTATTCCCATCCTGGGTTCTGATCCGAGTCACTGATCGCCGAATTGGCGTTAATGACGGATTTTGTTATCGGGAAAAGGTATGATCTCGTGTCAAAATGACGCAAATCATTCTGATACTGCATATTCCCGACATAGACAGCATTTCTGTCAGCATTGATTTCAATGAACGTAGCTGGTTCCGCAAGCTCGTCGATTATGCTTCCCGGAGATTTTCCGTCATTGGCCTCATTGCCATATTTACCCCAGCGGAGCAGACTGAAGTACCAGTCTCCCTCATAGAACAATTCCACCCTTCTTTCTATCCGGTAGTCATTCCAAGCGTCCTGCAATGTAGCCGCCTCTGAACCAGGCAATCCGCCATGAACGGTTCTTGTCTGGTTCATGACCGCCACCGCCTCCGTCACGTTGCCGAGCCGGAGCAAGGCCTCAGCCTTGTTGAGCAGAGCCTTGCCGTAACGGAATATAATCTTGTGATAGTCAGTGTAGACGTTGTAGAATGGACGAGGTGACATGTTTGTGTAGATGTACTTTCTTGTTAGATAGTTCGTCTGCCCACTCTCATCCTGCAACGGAGTGGCTGCCCATCTGCTTGCGTTTCCACGGTAGTTCATTGTGAGTGTCTCACCAAGAAATGTTGACCCGTCATGGAGAATGGAAGCATCGAAACGCTTGTCCCTGCCTTTATACATCAAGTCGCTGATGCTGAGGTCCGGATTCGTGAGCTCATAGGCAAGAGTTGACTCCGTCACCTCCTTCGGATCCCTTGGCGTGATCTTTCCAAGGATCTTACCGTATGGAATCTTTTTTGTGTTCTCTACAAACTGGGAAGTCTCGTTCCAGCGTTCCGCCTTGCCTGTCTTACTGTCGATGACAAGATAGTCATCAACAAGGTTCTGGCTCGGAGAGTAGCTACACCAGCACTCAAAAATGTCAGCTACCTTGAACAGAGGTCCACAGCCAAGTCTTTCGAGAGTGGAATTCAAGAGGTTAGGGATAAGGTCAATCATGTCTGTGTCAGCCACCGTTGTATTGTCCGCACTCCAGTACTTCGCAAGTATTATTTCAGGAGAGCTGTACGCTCCTTTCTGGTTGAACATGCTTTCATAGTCATGATCAAGAGACACTCCGGAGATCATGTTCACCGCGTCAACCGCTTCCTGATAAAGGCTCTTCCCGTTTTGGATGGATGCGGCATCATCAGTATAGGCCGCCGCCGTCAGACAAACCTCCGAAAGAAGGGCCAAGGCCGAGTTCTTGTCAAGCCTCCCGGGAACATGATCCTCGGTCATGTCAGGAATAGCCTCCCTGAGGTCTTTCAGAATCAATGAATAGCTCTCTGCCATGTCCTTTGTCAGCGGGATGTTGAACTCATCCCCGATGTTCAGTACTTTGTCCACCCAAATGAACCGTCCGCCTTTCCTTGCAAGGTCGAAGTAGATCATAGCCCTCATCAACTTCGCCTCCGCTGTGTAGGCTTTCTTGTAGGCATTGTCAAGAACCGATGACTCAGCGACCTTCTCAATTATAATGTTGCAGTTGCGAATCGCCGTGAATCTGCTGTTCAGTCCCCAGTCATAAGTGTTTTCCATGAGACCACGCGACTCGGAAGGACAAGAGGCGAGACTGTTGAGCATGTTGTTCGAGAATGTCCTGTCCCACGTCGAGAACTGCAGGTATGGGTTGAACGCGTTGTCGTAGTTTCCGACGACAAACGCGTCAACGGTCCCTTGGCTTGACCAGACAGTCTGGTCACTGTAGCTTTCTGTGGGATATGTGTCCAGAAAACTATTGCAGGAACATAACACACAGAGTGATGCTGTAACGTATAAGATGTTCTTTTTCATTTTCGTATGATTTGAGATCATTATTAGAATCCTATGTTCAGACTGATGGTGTAGACTCGTGACATAGGGTAGGTAAAACCGTCTCCGCGCCCTGTCTCCGGGTCGAAACCATAATTAAGGGAAGGACTGAATGTGAGTAGATTATACCCGGACAAGGACAACGCGCACCTGGACAACCAAGACACATTCTTAAGAAGTTGGTGTTTGAAGTCATAGCCTATGGCAAGAGTCTTCAGTCGTATGTACCTTGCATTCACCAGCCAGAAGTCACTGCCGACAAAGTTGTTGCCCCCGTTGAATCCAGCCGAGGCGTGTTGGCGAGGGTATAAAGACGAGGTGTTGTCCGGTGACCAGATGTCAGTCTGAAACTCATAAATCACCGGCAGAGTCCCGGCGGCGTTTCCTCCTTGAAGGTGGTTTGCCATGTAAATATTATAATTACCCGCTCCTTGCCATAACATATTCATGAACCACCCCTTGTAGCCCAATTCCGCATTGATTCCGTAGTTTGTCCTTGGTTTTGTGCCGTCACCCGTCCTGACCTGGTCGTTCTCGTCGATCTTTCCGTCTCCGTTGATGTCCCGGTACTTAAGGTCTCCTGTCCTGAGATTGGTTGAACCGTTGCGCTTAGGAGAGTTCATAATGTCCTCATAAGAAGAGTAATATCCAAGATTGCGGTAGTACAGTCCTGTGTATGCGCCGACCTGCGTGCTCCTGATGTAGGGATTCATCAATGATGTCTCGCTCTCATTCGGATTCACATTCCAACGGTCATCGTACAAAGAAAAATTGGTGGAGACGTTATATGAGAATTCACCAATCTTGTCTTTCCATTGGAGGATGAACTCAAAACCTCTGCGGACACTTTCTCCGTTGGATTTGACCAAAGGCAGACTCTTTCCCAACGGAGCGGTGTAGCCCACGTTTGACGGAGAAGCCAGATAACCGGTGGTCACTTTGGCGAAATAGTCAACACTGCCGGAAAGCCTGTTGTTCAAGGAGGCGAAATCAAGGCCGACATTGAAATCCTTGGTCTTGTACCAGGTTATGTCAGGGCTGATAAGGTCACCTTCACTGAACACAGGCATCCATGAACCGTTTATGTAAGCTCCTCTTTGGTTGAGGTTGTACGATGTCATGTAACTGTAGCGACCGACATCATCCAATCCTATCTCTCCATAGGAAACGCGTGCCTTGAACAATTCAATAGCATCGGACAAGAAACCGTTCTTCCAGAAATTCTCTTCGGAAACCGCCCATGCGGCCGACCCGGAAAAGAACAGCCCCCAACGTTTGTCGGAAGGGAAATAGTCGCTTCCATCGTACCTTGCATTGGCTTCAAAGAGGTACTTTGACATGTAGTCATACCTGATTCTTCCGATGACGGCGGCTCTTCTCTCTCCGATACCCTCAGGGGAACTATTCTCCATCGTGGAGCTTGGTCCCGCACCCATTTGATCCACATCGAATATGAAATTCTTTCTTGACGCGGACAGCATGTCATACGTGTTCCCGCTGGCCTCGATACCGGCGGTAAAATCCAAGGAATGTCTTTCCGCGAACACTTTTGAATATTCAATCAGCAACTGGGTATTGAAATATTCATCATTCATAGTGTATTTTGAGAGGTTCGGCTTCCCCGATGTGGCTATGTTGCCGTCCCAATCGTAGGAAGGAGCAGTCTTGAGCCATGACTTGTTGCGGTTATTGTACACAGAATAGCTCCCGATTCCCTTGACTTTCAAGCCGGTGACCCAAGGGACACTCCATTCTGCGTTCAAGGTAGCGCGCAGACTCGTTGACTTGTTGGTGACATAGCCACCATCCGAGCTTATGTCCAGCAAAGGGTTGTCGGTGGTTCCGCTGTAAATCTGCCCTATAGGGTTCTTCGCCACCTCCATAGGCTTTTTATTCTGAATATGCGACCACACATAATAGTAACCTCCGCCACTGGTGGTGGCCGGTTGCTTCATGTACGTCATATATGCGTCCATGGAAGAAATGATTCTCAGCCCTATTTCCTTAAAGCTTGTCTCGACTTTCTGCCTCAGATTGAAACGCTGCATGTAATGCGAGTCAGACCGGTAGATGGAATTCTGGTCGTTGAACGCAAGACCTGTGTAGGATCTGATCTTGTCTGTACCACCTTTGATTGACAACGTGTGACGCGTCTCAGGCGCGAACCTGCTCATGCACACATCCTGCCAGTCCGTGTTGGGATGGTTCTTCGGATCGGTTCCGTTCCTGAACAGCTCAAGGTCTTCCTGTGTGTAGCTCGGAGTTCCGCCATCATATTCAAGTCCCCTGTTCACATAGTAGGCCGCCGTGTAAGAATCCAGTTTTTTCGCAAGATTGGCAGGTTGGCTCAAGTTGTAGCTGACATTGTAGTCAACATTGATTCTTCCGGATTCTCCTTGCTTTGTCGTTACAATCACAATTCCGTTCGCGGCCCTCGCTCCGTAGATCGCTGTAGCCGAAGCGTCCTTCAGGATCGAGAAACTGGCGATGTCCTCCGGATTTATATTCTGAAAATCCCTCTCCTCGCAGATGATGTCATCTATGACATACAAAGGGGTCCCGCCGCCTCGGATGGACAATGAAGCCATGACGTCAAGACCACCTCCGGACTGCTGGACAATGAGTCCTGGCGCACGTCCCGCAAGACTCTGTGTGACATTAGGAACCGGAACGGCGGCGATGTCCTCCGCAGACACCGTGGTGATGGCAGATGTAACCTTCTTCTTGAACACCGTACCATAACCAACCACCACAACCTCGTCAAGCAACGTGCGGTCGGTCTCCATCATTATGTTCATTGTACTGGACTTGACAGCGGTTTCCTTAGGAAGGAATCCAAGGAATGAGAAAACCAGCACATCTCCAGGTCTGGCCTTTATTGTGTATTCACCGTCCACGCCACAGGTAGCCCAGATCTCTGTACCCTTCACGTTGACCGACGCACCGGTCAGTGGCGTTCCAGACTCGTCCGTGACCTTGCCTGAAACCAGATCATCCTTGTCCGGAGCCTTTCTTTCTCCTGTTGCTTTCCTTGAGATGACTATGTGGGAACGGTTGAATTCATAAGTGAGGCCAAAATCATCCAAGAGCATTCCAAGAAGCTGGTCAAGCCTCACGGAATCCTTGACATTGCTGACCTTACGTTTGATGTCAATGGCAGACTCGTTGTAGTCAACAGAGAATCGGGTCTGTTCCTCTATCTGCTCGAACGCCGCCGCAAGAGTGATCTCCTTGCCTCCAGACAGCCTGACCATCTGGTTTTGGGCAGAAATATTCCAGGCAGATAAACAGAAGACCGTAATCACAAGAGTTACTAGTCCTTTGTTCATACTTGATAAAGTTGTTATTAGTTTATCTAAAAGTAAGCGAGTGTCGGTAATTTTCACGTAACAAAATAAAAAAAATCCGCACAGTATGGAAGCCATGCGGGTAATCACCTTATTTACAAATAGTTATTTTATCTGAAAATACACCCTGTTCTCAGAAATCCTGTACTGTGAGCCAGGGATCAGCATCACGAGCATGTCAAGTGCCTCCGAAAGCGTCTCGTCAGGATGGAAACGGATGAAGAAAGAATCGTTCCTCAAGGCTCCGGAATCATAGTTTATCTCCACATCGTACCGCCTTTCCAAACTCTGCGCGATTTCGGTGAATGTCGCTTTCTGAAACACCAGATAGCCGCTTTCCCATGATGCCATCCTGCTTGCGCTGATGTCAAGAAGCTGGATGTCGTTTTGTGATGGAATATACTTGATCTGATTCCCTGGCTCAAGTATGAATGACTTGACGGAGTCTTTTTTTACATCAACTTTCACTTTTCCCTCAATGAGAGTGGTGCTGATGGCGAAATCATCAAGATGAGCCTGAACACGGAAACGTGTCCCCAAAGCCTCGACATCCATGTACTGTGTCTTGACAATGAACGATTTGTCATGATCCGAAGCAACGATGAAGTCCGCCGTGCCGGTAAGAAAGACAGTCCTTGTGCCGGATCGGAATATTTCCGGATAAACCGCCGAGGAGCCTGGCTGAAGCACGAGAACGGATTTGTCTGGAAGAGAGACAGTGATGCTCTCCCCTCTCGGCGCAGACACCTGCAGATAATCCACATCCTTCATCTTCCATGTGACAATAGAGGAAAGAAATATAATAGCCAAGCATGCGACGCTGCCCAAAGTGATGTGGAGAAAAATCCTAAGCCGCTTGCTTTTCTCCCCGTCCTTGATGATTCTGCCTACGAGCTTCAGAAAATCCTCTCTCGTCTCTTCCGAGCAAGTTCGCTCACTTTCCTCCCAGATCTTGTCTATGGGATACTTTTTCTCAATGAAATCCATTAATAAGTTTTTCTCGTCTGCCATTCCTTTGATGTGTGTAGTTTTAAATGAATATAACGGCCAACACAGCCAAAACTATCTTTCTGAGCGATTGGAGACAAAGGGAAAGTTGATTCTGCACTGTCCTTTTGTCGATATGAAGCCGCAAGGCTATCTCATCATTCTCAAGCCCCTCAAAGCGGCTCATCATGAACACTTGTCTTCTTTTACGCGGCATCTTCGAGATTTCGTTCACAAAAAGATCTTCCAGTTGGGCCGCAAACAAACCATTCTCCGGACCAGGATCATCTGTATGACGAAACCTACTCTCGTTCCGATACCTTTGAATGACATGCTGATGATCATAATAGTTATAAACTTGGAAACGCGCCATCCTGAAAAGATAAGCTGAAAAGCATCTCACCTTTCTCAACCCATGACGTTTCTTCCAGATCTCCAGAAATATGTCGGATGCCATGTCGCGGGCCTGCTCGTGATCAGAGATGAATTTATCAATGAATGCGACAAGTTTCGGCTGGTACTCAAGGAACAGACTCTCCAACGCCTGTAAGTCTCCCTCACTGATCTTCCATAAAATGTCTGTTTCCTTATTGTCCATAGATAATCGCTTGTTCATCGGCAAAAATAAACAATTATTTCATAATGATTACCAAATATCAAGAATATGATAATTAAAGGATCTCGGAGGAACAATCCCGTGCGTCCCTTTATCGTATTATGGCACAAAACACCTTATTTGGCCAAAACATGATAAAACATACGGGTTTTGGCCGAATAAGAATTTTAATTTGGCCAAAAGTAAGGTTTTTTATATATTTATGGCCAAATAAGGATTGTTATGGTAGGAAGAGAGGTCGAAAGACAAAAATTACAAAGAGTGTTGGATAGGAACAGGGCTCAAATCATCGTTGTCTACGGAAGAAGGCGTGTTGGAAAGACATACCTGATAAACGAGTTTTTCAACAATACTTTTGCATTCAAGCACACTGCTGTGTCTCCGGTTGATAAAGGATCAGCAAAAGGACAGCTTCAGAACCAACTGGAAGAGTTCTTCTACTCCATGAAATCCTATGGTCTTTCAAGTACGAAGACCTGTCCAAAGACATGGATTGAAGCCTTTCACCTGTTACAGGAGCTGATGGACAAGAAAGCAGACGGAAACAATCAAATCATATTCTTTGATGAATTGCCATGGATGGACACTCCACGGTCAGGGTTTGTCAGCGCATTCGAACACTTTTGTAATGATTGGTGTTCCGCCCGCAGCCATGTAAAATTAATAGTATGCGGATCAGCCACGTCATGGATTTGCGATGAGATGCTTGAGAATAAGGGCGGACTGTACGATAGGGTAACCACAAGCATCTACGTCAGGCCTTTCACATTGAGGGAATGTGAGGCCTTTTTCAAAGACGAAGGCTTTCATTTGGACAAATATGACATTGTGCAGGCATACATGACATTCGGCGGCATACCATACTATCTGTCACAGTTTCAGGAAGATTTAAGTGTAGTGCAAAACATTGACAATCTACTGTTTGACAAGGATTCCATTCTAAACGATGAATTTGATAGACTCTTCTCCTCCCAATTCGCCAACCCAGAAGCCCTCAAATCAATCATCATTGCTATCGGCAAGAAAAGATGCGGACTTACAAGGGAAGAATTGACAAAGGGTCTCAATATCACCTCCGGAGGTTCCCTTTCACGATCGTTGGCTGCTCTTGAAAAAAGCAGACTCATATTATCCTATAAACCATTCGGAGAAAAAAAACTAAAATACAGACTCTCTGACCCATTCTGCTCGTTCTATCTACACCATGTGAAGAAGAACAAAAATCAGCAACATTTCTGGCAGATGAACTATAATTCTCCAGCCATGAACAACTGGCTTGGACATGCTTTTGAAGAGGTGGTGTTCAATCATATAGACCAGGTAAAACAGGCTTTGGGCATCTCAGGCGTTCTATCCTCAGAATCCGCATGGAACGTCAGCGGCACGGACACGGATGAAGGAATGCAGATCGATCTTCTGATTGACCGAGCGGACAGAGTTGTGAATGTCTGTGAGATCAAGTTCTGTAACGACAACTATATTGTTACCTCCGCATACGCCCGCAAGATAACGAATCGGATTGACCGGACCTCCGAGATGTTCAAACACAAGCGCAGCATAGCAAGCGTGCTGATCACCACCTATGGACTCAAAAAAAACGAATATTCAAGCCGCTTCCAGAAAGTACTCACACTTAAAGACTTGTTCGGGTAGATTCTTTGGGGAACAGAAGGATGAAAAAAAGGGCCACAGAGGAACAATCCCGTGCGACCCTTTGTCGTATTAAGTAAAATTAGATATTATTCAACTTTTCTTGCACCGTCGCTGATCACTACGTCGTAGAACTTAGGATCGTGACCGAACCTGGCAGGGAACTGCTCCTTGACCGCAGCGATGAACGCGTCGTAGAGCTCATCCTTCACGAGGTTGATCGTACAGCCTCCGAAGCCTCCGCCCATCACGCGGGAACCTGTCACCTCACACTTACGGGCAAGCTTGTTGAGGAAATCGAGTTCCTCACAGCTGACCTCGTAGAGTTTGCTCAATCCGAAATGAGTCTGGTACATCATCTCGCCGACGATCTCGTAGTCACCTCTTTCAAGGGCGTCGCACACGTCAAGGACTCTCTGAACCTCTCCGATGACATATTCAGCCCTGAGAAAATCCTCCGCAGGAATCTCCTCACGAACCTCCTCAAGCCAAACTCTCTTGGCGTCGCTGAGGAACTCCACTTCCGGATGATTCTTCCTGATGGCCCTTGCGGCGTTCTCGCAGGACTCCCTCCTCTTGTTATACGCCGAAGAGGCCAGCTCATGTTTCACGCAAGAGTCAACAAGAACCAGTTTGTAGCCCTTCGGATCGAACGGAAAGTACTTGTACTCCAATGTTTTGCAATTAAGACGGATAAGGCTGCCCTTTTTTCCGAAAATAGATGCGAACTGATCCATGATTCCGCATTTCACGCCACAGTAGTTATGCTCGGTTGACTGACCGATCTTGGCAAGGTCAAACTTGTCGATCTTGTTGTCGAACAGGTAGTTGATGGCATAAGCGAATGTACTCTCAAGAGCGGCGGATGAGGAAAGTCCGGCTCCCAGAGGAACGTCACCGGCGAAGACTGTGTCAAAGCCCTCTACCTTTCCGCCACGCTTCACGGTTTCCCTGCACACACCGAAGATGTAGCTGGCCCACTGCTGCTTAGGCTTGTCCTCCTCATTGAGTCCAAACTCAACATATTCATCATAGTCAAGCGAGAAAGCCTTTACTTTCTGCGTTCCGTTCAACTTGACCTCAGCCATGATTCCGCGATCAATGGCTCCAGGGAAAACGTAACCACCGTTGTAGTCTGTGTGCTCACCGATAAGATTGATGCGGCCAGCCGAAGCGAACACTTCGCCTTCAGCGCCGAAGAGAGTCTTGAATTTCTCTCTGATTCTGGTTTTCATTTCCATATTATGTGATTTTTTAAGTTTTGTTCGTTTAATGAAATCCTTTCGACCACAACGACCGAGACGGCTTCCAATGAGACAAATTTAACACTTTTTATTGATTATCTACCGAATCCTCACAACAATCGGACAATGATCACTCACTCCCCCTATGTAGCGTGGTCCAGAGTACGTCCGGAGCGGTTTTTCCCCAGAATGAGCATTGTCCCGCGTCATTAGAAACGGCAACCTCAAAACTTTCATTCCATGAATATGCCCGTTCAGCATAAGGTTCTCCGAAGCGAAGAACATGTCAATCATCTCCCATTTACCTGAATATCTTATCGTTCCCTCACCTCTTTCCGCCAACGGAGCCGCAATGTTCAACAAAGGATAAGGCTGTCCGTCAGTCAATATCCCGAAAGCCGGATTCTCGGGAGTGTCGTTGAAGTCACCCATCGCGACTATATTCCTTAAGCCGGCATTTTGAAGCGAGTCTGTGACCTCACGTAACCTCCTCAATGCCACCGCCCTTCTGTCACTGGTCTTGCCTCCGTACTTGGATGGATGATGGTTGACAAGGAATGCTATGCTGTCCCCGTCCGGCTTCCGGAATTTTGTCAAAAGAATATCTCTGGTTCTCAACGGTGGATGCTTTCCTCCATCGACCCTCAACGGGACAGCGTCCAGCAACTCAAGTCTGGAAGACCGGTACAACAACGCCACATCGATTCCACGCGGATCAGGAGAGTCATAGTGAACGATTTTGTAGTCAGCCTTGTAAAGAGGGGTGTCCTCCAGAAGTCTTTCGAGGACAAAGCGGTTCTCCACCTCGGCTATTCCTATAACGTCAGGCAGTACTCCTTCGTTGTCTTTAACCCAAAAGATTGACTTCGCGATCGCATTGCATTTCACTATGAATCTACGCTTGGTCCAATGTTTTTTCCCGAAAGAAGTGAACTCCGCTTCAGACTCGCTTAGGTTGAGACTGTCCCTGCGCCAATCGAAAAGATTCTCCAGATTCCAGAACATGACAAGCGTCTGATCTTCTCCTCCGGCCGCATTTGAAATATTTAAACATATCTGAACCTTATGAGCAACGATGGCGGCCGGAAAGAGAAGAAAGAAAAACAATATGATGAGCGTTCTTTTCATTCCACCGGCAAATATGCGGCACAAAAACGTAAAAAACGAAAAGAAACAGAAATACTTCCATAAGAAACGTAAAAACCTTCTTTACCTCCCCCCCCCAGACTGTCTGAAAAGTCTCGGCTAGAGTTGTAATAAAGTCTGTACCCTTATACAAGGGCGACAACGAATTCTCAATCCTCGCAGGGGGTACTTTTACTTTTAAGACAGTCTCCCCAAAAAACAATCTTCCAAACAAGGCAAAGGATCTGTTCCTGCTTACGAACAAGCCGGCGATGTACGTCTGCAACATGGACGATGCCTACCGCCCGCTTGGACTCCAGACATTCTTCACCGCCGGATCAGACGAGTGCAGCACCTGGATCATCCACAAGGGTGACAAAGCCCGAAGGCAGCAAGGAGTCTTCCACAAAATGACGATCTACATATTTCTCAACCTCGGTGACAAAGCCCGAAGGCAGCAAGGAGTCTTCCACACAGACTTCGAAAAAGGCTTCTTCAGAGCCGAGGTCATCAAGTAAACGACTTCGCCTGCGTCACCCTCGGCAGCGAAAGCGCCGTCAGAGCCGCCGGCAAACTAGCCACCGAAGGCAAGGAATATGTAGTCCAGGACGGTGACATAATGCACTTCCTGTTCAACGTGTTGTGGGTTTAGAGTGAGTCCATGGCGCCTAAAGCTATATTAATCAATGATTTAAGCAAGTATCTGGTGCGGAAATCCGCACTAGATACTTACTTTATGCATTGAGAATCAGTCTGTTGCATGCCACGCGGCGGGATCTACCCCCCATCCCATCCATCAAAAGACATAACCGATCCTCAGATTAAGATTCCGGTTCGCGCGGTCCTCGAACAGATACCCCAAGGATATTCTAAAATGTCTCCATAGCTCGACACCGATCCTTGGCATCACGCAAATTGGATAGTCTTGCTCTCCCGGCTCTGTATAAATATTGTACCCCTCATGCTTTATGTTCTCAGTCATGTCAAAATAGCCCAAGCCTAAACCAGCGCCGGCGAACACCTTCATTGAGTGCTGTCTGTAAAAAGCATAGTCGGACAGAAGAAAAATATTCTTGGAAATAAAATCGCAGACCTCACCATTATTAGTCTTCCGGCTAAAAATCTGCACACTTCCTCCAAGCCCTATTTCCAATGGAATATTCTTGAAATTATACCTGATCTCGGCATAAGGCATCAGCCCTGCACCCACCTTGTCAAAAAACAGTTTGTCAAAAGACTGAATTCCTCCTATGCCCAATTCAAAAGACAACATCCGGTTCCGCCCAACTTGGCACATCCCCATAGAATGGAACAGTAGGAACACCAATAAAATCACTGCACTCTTTTTCATTATTCTATTATTTACTCAACTTTCGCAAGTAGGCAATCACCTGCTGTCAAATACATTATCCCACGGTGGAGGTGATTGCCCACCCACATCATTTCGCGTTACCCACCCTTTCTAAATCCCTCCCCCTCGGTGGAGGGGATGCGCCTTGCGCACCCCAATCTTGTCATCATGCCTCACAGCAGTTCTAACGTCCCCTGACACTAATTTGGTATCAGGCAATTTATATGTCGTTTTGGCTATCGACTTTACCTAAGTAGCCCAAGATGAAGATAAATTCAAGGCATCGAAAGATGCACCAGCTGATAAGTCCTTATAAAAAATCACACTCAACTTCGAATCGTTTTTTGTTTTGCTTCCTCCAGCCAAATATACTGTTTATTATATTACAGTCACAAACTTACATGAAAATCTGCGATTTTTACGCCCGTCCCATAAGAAAGAAACATTTTTCAGAGGGAAATTAGTACTGATGCGTTAAGAATTATCAAATAAAGTAAGAAGTTGTTTTGATTTGTTTGAAGATTTTTCGCATCAAAGAACATTTCAAACAAGTCAAAACAACTTCTTAGTAAGCGTTTAAAAATAAATTGGTAAAGATTTGGCGGTATTTTCGAGGATAGATGTCTTTTGGAAGAAGGAGTGTGCCGGTGGCACTGATGAGAAAAGACATATAGACCGAAAAGACAATCAAAGATTAACAAGTTATTTTTTAAGGATTACTTAATTTGTATCTTTGTTGTCTGATTTGTTAATTGACTTTAGAATTCAATAAGATATGGCATTGAAATGCGGTATAGTCGGACTTCCTAATGTCGGAAAGTCAACTTTGTTCAACTGCGTGAGCTCAGGCAAGGCTCAGAGCGCCAATTTTCCTTTCTGCACGATAGAGCCTAACCTTGGCTCCACCAACGTTCCTGACAAGAGGCTGGAGGTGCTGGCCGACATGTGCAAGCCTAAGAGCGTTGTCCCGGCCACTGTTGACATCGTGGACATCGCCGGTCTCGTGAAGGGAGCCAGCAAGGGAGAAGGACTTGGAAACCAGTTTCTCGCCAACATCCGTGAGACCGATGCAATCCTTCACGTGCTCAGATGCTTCGATGACGGCAACGTTGTTCACGTGGATGGCAGCGTTGACCCTGTCAGGGACAAGGAGGTAGTTGACACGGAACTCCAGATCAAGGATCTTGAGACGGTTGAGTCACGTCTTGCAAAAAGCCAGAAACAGGCCACGACCGGAGGAGACAAGGACGCCAAGAAGCTCGTGGCTCTGCTGCTCCGCTACAAGGAGGCCCTTGAGCAGGGAAAATCGTGCAGGACAGTGGAACTCCTCAATGAGGAAGAGGCCGCGATGGCCAAGGATCTGTTCCTGCTGACAAACAAGCCGGTGATGTACGTCTGCAATGTGGACGACACTTCGGCTGTTAACGGCAACAAGTATGTGGACGCCGTCCGTGAGGCTGTCAAGGAAGAGAACGCGGAGATTCTCGTGATCTCAGCCAAGACCGAATCCGAAATCGCCGAGATGGACTCCTATGAGGACCGTCAGATGTTCCTTGAGGAGATGGGGCTGAAAGAATCCGGTGTCGTGAGACTGATCCAGGGAGCCTACCATCTGCTCGGACTCCAGACATTCTTCACCGCCGGAGCAGACGAGTGCCGCGCATGGACAATCCACAAGGGTGACAAGGCACCTAAAGCCGCCGGAGTCATCCACACGGACTTCGAGAAGGGATTCATCAGGGCAGAAGTCATCAAGTACGATGATTTCGTCACACTTGGCAGCGAAAGTGCGGTAAGAGCCGCCGGCAAGCTCGCCACCGAAGGCAAGGAATATGTCGTCCAGGACGGCGACATCATGCATTTCCTCTTTAACGTCTAAAAAAAACGTGGCAGACAAGTCCATAAATATCAACAACATAAGCAAGTACCTTGTGCGGATTTACACACAAGGTACTTGCTTTATTAATTGACAGACAATCAGTTGTCCGCCACAAAATTCATAGTGATTGTAGCGGTGTAGATTTTACCCTCATCCGTACGGACTTCCACTGTGACCAGATGTTCACCCAAAACAATAGGTTTTCTCTCGAAATGCAACCAAAATAATGGATACGGAGTGTCATAACCGAGCAGAATCAAATCCTCCGCTGTCACATCTGACAGCATTTTGTCTATAGGATGACAAGTAAGTTTTTGACCTTCAGATATTCTCCAATATCTTGTAAATTTTGCGAGAGTCTTTGAAACATTATCCTTTGAGTAGTTGTAGTAGTCTTTATAGCCGCTGGATATGAACTTATAAGGAGAAAACGCCACGAACCTACATAAGTCATTAAGGCTTTCACCTGCTGGATGCTTTTCGTCATAATCCTTGTCAGAAGTGACTTTTATAGAGTCAAAATCCTCCGATATAAATGTCTGAGCCGTAAAATCATAACCATTAATTACACTTATTTTCTGATTATATGAAAGATCGTTGTGCTTACGACACAAACTTTCATATTTATAGGCAAATTTAGAATCTTTTGCCAAGAAATCATATCCGTTGCAAAAACCTTGTGAAGGATTTACCTCAACACTCATCTTGTCAGAAGTTGATTTTAATTTCAATCCTTGAATATCAATATACGTAGTTACATAAGAAGGACACTTTTTCATTTTCGCAAAATCACACCCTACCACACATAGCAAAGATAGAACACCCGCAACTACCTTAATTAGTCTTGATTGGTTTATCATAAGTAATTGTGTCAAATGCATACCAATATTTTTCTTTTACTGGATTTACAAATATACAAAACGTTTTTTTATTTTACAAATAAAAGCGAATCATATCAATTATTATCATCATATTCGCAACAGTGACCTTCCCTAAGAATGGTTGTTTACCTGATATACTTTACAGCATCTCTGAACTGGTTTACATCCGTCCTTCGATTCAACTGTTTCTCTTTACAGATTCACTGATTCAGTTTACAGTGCCACCTTTTGCGAGGACTTTCCTCTCAGGAAACTTACGTTGTAATCATTCAAATGTCTAACATTAAGAATATCACAATGCTTAATAAAGGCTTATTTCGTTAGTTTATAATTGAAGCACAGAGCGGTTAGTGAACTTGTCCAACTAACATCCCTTCGACAGGCTCTCTGCCTGCGCAGCGCAATCAGAAAGCGTGGCACGCAAATCTATGAATATCAACAATCTAAGCAAGTTCGTGGTGCGGGATTCAGCACCACGAACTTGCTTTATTCATTGGTCTTCAATTAGTTATCCGCCAAGGGTCCGTTGCGACACACAACAACAGGCAGGTGTAAAAAAACGGCAGGTTCAACAACTGGCAATTCTACTACAGATAGACTTTGTTACAGACAATCTCTGCGACAGGTAGAACAGCTGCAACCGATACACTGCGACCGACGGAGCCGGTCGCGGACTTCTACTCGACAGTCTTAATGATGGAATCCCAGTCGGAGATGCCGAGGGTGGTCTTGTACTGATCAAAGACGGAATCCTCTTCGGCCGTGCCAGCGGCCTTCCAGACGTACCAGACAGGCTTAGGGGTAAGATTTGAGACACTACCTTCAGCGAAAGTGCGAAGACCTATCCTGAGGCCTCCTTCGGCCTTGTTGTCAGCCCAGTTATGCCACTGCATGGCATCGATGCCGTCAAGCTTTGAGATCTTCTTCCAAGCCCAGGCTCCACCAGCCGCCTGGAGAGCAAGATCTGTCTGCGAGTAAGAAGGTGAGTTCGTGCCCTGCTCTGACAGGAACAGCACACGCTTGGTGGTTCCCTTGTAAAGATTCTCCTTCTGCTTGATCCATGCATCGATTACCTCCAGATTCTTGAAGGTGATGTACCTCGTGGTCATTGAATATGTCGCCTGCGTGTCGTTCACCCAGAAAGAAGGCTTTGTGAGATCCTGCGGATAAGGGTGATAGGCCACACCCCAGCGGAAATCACCCTCGGCTTCAGAATAGGCGACAGTGGCCTCCAGCATTTTCTTCGGAGCATAATTTCCGTCCGCCACAGTCCAGCAATGGGTGTAGGAGCCAAGCACCGATGCGTTCTGGTCGTACTGACGGGCAATGTTGTAGCAGATTCTCATCGACTTGATGTAGCGGTCCAGATAGCGCATCATCGGCTGATCACCCATGTTCGTCCACTCATTGGCGAAATCCACCTCGTTGTGCATGATCCAATGCGAGATCCTGTTGCCCGGTGTGCAGTGAGTCGAGGCCATGTGCTCAAGGGCGGCGGCGTAGAGATTGAACGCCTTTGCAGTCGTCAGGTTCGGCATGGTGTAGTTGCCCCCCTTATTCTCAGGATCCTTGAATATGGAGTTCGTCTGGCAGAGGATGATGGCGGACACCACGAGATCCATTTCTCCGGCCCGGCGGGTAACGCGGTCAACATAGTCCTTGAAGGCACCCAAAGAATAGTTCTGGCCGCCATAGGAGTAACCGGAGCCTTCTCCCTTGATGTAGTCATTGAGGACAACATTCATCGTGATGCTGCCCACGTTCATCTCCTTGCAGTCACTGAAATAAAGGTCTATGTCTCCAGCCCCGAAACCTTTCTTGTTCCTCAGCGGAACAGCCTCAGGTGATTTTTTAGGAACGACATCATCGGCGTAACGGGCATGAGAGTCCAAGGTCTGCCTGTCACCGTCCACCTTCACGACGGCCCATTTAGAGAACACCTTGTCATATCTTATTCCCTCGCGATTCGGAACAATCCTGTCCACGGTGACAGTGAAACCACCGCCTGACAAGTCCTGAGTGTAGGGATATTTCTCCAGTTCCGTCACATCCTGCCAAGGGGTTATCTCCGCAAGCAAATATGTGCCGGAACCACCGCAGTTTCCCTTGATGATAACCTTATCAGACGTGACCTGCACGTTCGTCACCTTTGAAGGATAGTCTTTGGCAAGATAATCCTTGATGTTGGCCGCCATCTGGTATTTGTCTCCTTTCGGCCTGACCACGACGTTCGGTTTTACGGTGTCCTTGCCACAAGAGCAGGCAGCCGACAGCAACACGGCCGATGCAAAAAGTATTCGGATTGTGGAGTATTTCATATTCTTAAGGATTACTTAGTGATCATTAAAAAACAACTTGATCAATTTGTATATCTTTATGGTCTATATTTCTTTTCTCATCAGTCATGTGCCACCGGCACACTCCTTCTTCCAAAAGAAATCTATCCTCATAAATCTGACACAAATTTAGTTCAACTTATTTTTTAACGCCTACTTATTCCAAACAAACCTATAGTTGAACCGGCGGTTCGGAGCGGTGTCTCCATGCAGACAAAGGGAGATAGGATCCACCAGCTCTCCGGTGTTGTCGGCCCATTTGAAGTCAAAGGTCATCGATTTTCCGGAGACACCAAGCAGTGACTTCGGCACGGCCAGTTCCAGTTTGTTGCCTTCCACAGCGAAGCGGTACTCCCCCGCCTTGACCCATTTCCCGTCAACAAACCTAAGGACACTCCCCTTGCCGTCAGATGCTATATCCTTGTTAATCAATATGTCATAACCATACCAACCAGTCGAGGAATCACCATCTGAATCAATCAGCAGCAGCATCCAATCCGGATCGGAATATGGAGTCAAGGCATCTGCGGTCTCGGCATAAAAGAATATGTCCGACTTGCCGACCGCCACCTTTGAGGCCACAATGTCGTTTCTTCCCGAAGAGTCCTTGTAGTGAAGCCCGCCGTAACCCTTCGCGTCACGATGGAACACGTCGCCTTTGGTGTCGCGGTACACGACATCGATCCTGTCCCAATCAGCGAACGACCCGTCAACCGACATTTTATGAATATGTCTGTTCACCGGAATCGGGCGCGCTCCCTTGTAGCGGCGGATGTTCTGCGCCATCTGCATGTAGTAGTTGTCGGTGTAGCCACCTTTCATCGGCTGGATCGTCCTGTTGAACTCGGAATTGTACTGGTCCACGAACATAAACGGATTCTTGCGGCCAAGCCACATCACGTCTCCGTTGTACTTCCCGGCGGTCCACTCATTCCAGTCATTCAGGTAAAGGAACTGCGGATTCGCGGCCAGAGCGTCATCCCAGCGCTCCTGGAAATATATTCCATAGCCTTCCGGATCGGAAACCTTGCGGCCGAGCCACGGAACGTAGGCAGAATCCGGGAGATCATATTCATTGAGCCTAGGCTCGCCGTCGCGCTTCGACCAGGATTTTCCTACTCCCATCGGGACATCAGTCATGGTGACAGGATGCTGGGCAGGGGTGACGGCTACTTCCTCGATCTTACCGTCATGCTTTGAAGCCAGCTGCTCCGGAGTCATCGACTTGATCCGTGAGTCGGCCATGCTGTAGCCGAAACTCCAGTTGTCCTCTGTGCCGATGAAACGCTTGCCGGCCCACTCGTAGTAGCCCCACCACATGTTCCTCAGCGTGAAGAAGTTCTTGACCTCATCGGAATAGTCATGCTTGCCGTCCTTGTAGGCGGAGTGGCCTCCGTTGGCGTCATGGACAGGATCCGCGTTGTAGAGAAGGAGCGGCTTCCCGTCCCAGTAGAACCACAGGTCAGGGTACTTGTTCTCCTTGTAGATCCGCTCGTAAAGTTGCTGGACGACCGTGATGACCTCTCCGTTGAACGCCCAGAAACAGAACTGAGGGGTGTTGTTGCCCTCCTCCCGCATCTTCTCCATCGTGGAGAAAAGCACCTCCCATTCGTCCCAGTAACGCACGGCGTTCGTGACATCCAGCACAAGCACGTCCACTCCAGCGTCGGAGAGCATCGACATGTCCTTTCTGATGACCCATTCGTCCTGGCTCAGGAAGTAGCCCATCTCGGGCTCTCCCCAGTGATAGGAGCCGTACTTCCAATTCGGATTGTCGGCCTGGAGACGGGCGTTCGGATCGGCGTTAAGAACCTTCGTGACATCAGCCCCGTAAGGTCCCGGTAACGTGGCAAGGTTCTGTGTGTGCCACGTTATGTAGAATATTCCCACAACACGGCGCTGGTCGGTCTTCACAGGGCCTACGGCATCGATTCCGGGCATTGTTCTGCCCAGAGCGTCAGTCGCGACCCAAGTGTCCTGATACAGGTCCAAGGTCTGGCTTTGGACAGTTATGTCCTGTGCCGAAACAGCGCAGGACATAACCACGAAAGCTATTATAGATGAAATTGTCTTTTTTGTCATCTGTAAATATTAAAGTGTCAATGAACTTGGTTTATTCGCCTTCCTCGGCGGCACGCCAGTGCATGAGGCGGACAACGAGCGTGTTCCCTCCTTCGTTACCGATGTCGAAACGGACTCTGTCTCCTTCTTTTCCATCCCACCAACCGTTATTCCATGCACCAACCATGTTAATCTTGAATGTCTTCCATTCGTCTGTCTTTTTCAAGTTAAAGAATGTCTCCTTTCCACCAGCGGGATCAGTGCCTTTCTTACACCAGAAGAATTCACATGCAAGATCAGCACTTGCCTTATACTGGAATACAAGCACTGTTCCCGCCGCGGCCTTCTTAAGTGGAGCAAGACGGACAAATGGGTCTCCGCCTGTCGTCTTGAATGTATATTCCGAAGGATCGTCTGGATTAGTTGCCTCAAATGTCAAGCTATTTTGACCGTCAAGCGGTATCATGTACTCAATCTCTGGATAGTAGGTAGGGTCATCATCCGGATCCGGCTGGAGCTCAAGCTCGGACTCCTTGGCGTAATGTGTGGCCGCGTCGGCATAGTAGGCGCAGAACTCGGTTATGCTGACACGCTGCACGCTTGGGAAGGCGATAAGAATAAACCTTGCGTCTATCGGATTCTCCAATTTGTAAGCATGGTTATAGATGTGCTCACGATTATATTCAAACATTCCAAGATAATGAGCTTGGGACATATCAGCCACTGGCTCTTTCGAGTCGAAAACCATAAGGGCCACAGGCTGGCCGTCCCGATCCTTTGAATTACCTACCAGTTCGAACCAGTTGATCCGATGAATCTCACCAAGGTCAATGGCGACCCACACAATGTCATTATTCGATCCTGACCAGGCGGTTGAGACATTGTTATCCAAAAGATTTGCGGGAACATTGTCACCATCCACCCCAGAGGCTCCGATCGCCGTCATTCTGGACTGAGGGATCTCTCCCCTTTCCGGGGTCACCTCGACAACCTTTGGCTCCGAAGTGTTCTTGCCGCTCTCGTCAGTGGCCGTGATCGTCACATTTGTCTTGTCCACAAACGGGAAGATCTCCACGCTGCCGCCCTCGTTGCTTGTTCTGGTCACAGTCTTGGTCTCTCCCGCGAGATTCTTGTAGGAAATGCTCATGGTGACAGGGACATCATACTCATTTGCCCAGCTGATGACAGCTCCCTCTACGGTCGGCTTGGCCTCCACCGTACCGGTGATGTACTTGAAGGCCTTTGAGGCATCCTCCGGAGTGCAGGAAACGGTCTTGGACTCACCGTAACGTCCGTCAGATGTGTATGGTGTGACTGTGAACTCGTAGGTGTCAGTGTCTGAAAATCCACCGATCCTGACCATGGACGCTGGTGTGTTCACGTCCGGATAAACACTATAGACACTCACTTTCTGGCTCACGGTCTCCCCCTCCGAATTAGTGTAGGTGACCATCGAATAATAATAGTCCGCGTCAGATGGATTGCCCCACATCAGGACCACCGCACCGATTCTTGGCTCTGCTTCCAAGAAAGACAACGAAAGATCGCCATCCTTTGTCATTCCTGAATCCTCCTTGCAGGAAAGGAAGATGGCCGAGCAGGCGATCAATATCAAGTAGATGATTTTCTTCATATTCATCAAATTTTATCAATTCAAGTTTAAACACCCCACTACCAACCAGGGTTCTGCCAATCGGTCTTGGTAAGCTCAAGAACTTTTGAGACTTCCGTGAGGTCGATCGGGTAGAGAAGGAATTTGTCCGTCGTGGTCGAACGCCGGCCCAGAACGAAGCGTTCGTAAGTCTTGCCGGCTCCTGTGCCGGACACTTTCATTCCAGTCACGGTAGATGTGGCCGAAAGGGTTTTCCAGCGACGCAGGCTGAAGTAATAGTCCGCCTCAAGGGCAAACTCTACCCTGCGGTCGTTACGGTACCTCTTCTCGAAATCAGCGACTGTAAGTCCGCTTGGAATCTCAGGCATTCCGACCCTCGCGCGGACAGCGTTGACGGCTCCGCGGGCGGACATGTTCAGACCTGAGACGCTGACAACCTGATCCGGTCCGGCAGCCTGGTAGGCCACCTCGGCGAAGTTGTAGTAAAGCTCAGCGAGGCGCACAACGCGCATATAACCATCCGAATTGGAGTTTCTGTTGGATGCGTCGTGGGCATATTTGCGCATATAGTAGCCTGTGTGGGTGTACCTGATGCTGGTTGCGTTCAGTCCGCAGTTGGCTCCGGCGACTGTGGAGATCTCATCCTCTCCCCTTACGCTGCCGTTGTAGAACACGGTCGCATAGAAGCGAGGATCCCTATCTTCGTAAGGTTTGGTCTCATCGTAGCCGGATTCGGTGTTTATGATAGGCTGAAGGTGCTGATCATCGCTGTAACCAGTTATCGCTGGCTTGCCGTTGGCCATCTCGTAGGCATCGACAAGTTCCTGGGTCGGGCAAGTGCCGGCCGTGGCGCTTCCGCTCACGATCGGAACTCCGCAGCTTGACCAGACAGCTGTACGTGTGCCACCATAGATGGTTTCCTTGTCCTGTGCCCTCATATCCTCAGGATTATAGAGGAAATATGAAGCGTAAGCGTTGTACCCTGCGCTCGCCGTGGTCCAAAGGCTGTAGTCATTGGACAGAACCTTGGCGAGGGCGTCAGCAGCGATTTCAAGAGCCTGATCAGCAGTGTAACCGCCGTCACCCATCAAAGGACTGATGACGTAGGTAGCAGTCTCGCTCCTGATAGCCTGTGCAAGTGCTTTTGTCGCCATTCCCCACTGCTGTGTACGATAGACGTATGAATATGCCTCCGAATCCTCCGTGGCTATCGCGGCGTCGCAGTCAGCCAGAATCTGTCCGGCGATCTCTGAGACAGTCGCTTTCTTGTCTGAAGAATAGTCGTGATTGGTGCCAAGATCCGAAGTGATCAAAGGTAGCTGACCATATCTCTTCATAAGCTGGAGATAATACCATGCCCTGAGGGTCAGAGCCTGGGCCTTCCACCCTGCCCTTTCCCAGTCCAGCATCTCAGCCGTGGCTCCATCTATGTTGGCGATGAACACATTGCACTTGCGCACGCCCTCGAAGTAGTTGCCCCAAGGATTGCCGTCCCAGTTGTGGTCGGCGAAATTGCTGGAGGTGATGTCAGAATTATACCAGATGTCGTAGGAACTACCGGCCGTGATGTCCTGACTGTTCTGCGCGTCGTCCGTAAAGGAACCGACATTGACAGACGGATTCTTGATATAATTGTAGCAGGCGTTGAGATAGCCTTTGGTTCTGTTTCTGTCCTTGAAAACCTCAGACATATCAATGGTTCCGTTGGAACGGAGATCCAAAGCGTCCTGGCAGGCAGACAAGGCCGCCACGGCCGCCATCGCGAGAATAAGTATGCGGAATTTTTTCATAATATTCAGATTTACTTTATGAACCATTTCCATTAGAATGTGAGGTTGATTCCAAGTCTGTACATCCTATAGACCGGGAACGCCGAGCAAGTGCCCTCGACTGGAGTGTCGTTTGTCTTCATACCATCGATGGTAAAGAGGTTCTGACCACTCAGATAGACCTTGAAGGCACTCGCGTTAAGGAAGTCGCAGACCTTCTTAGGCATCTTATAGGAGATTTCTGCCGTCTTCAGGCGCAGGAACGAGGCATCCTTGAGAAGATAGTCGTTCGTCTGAAGATTGGTCGTGGCTGTCGTGGAAAGGGCAGGGAAACCTATTTCCTCATCGTTGAGCCACTTCTCGGCGGTCCAGGCTGACTTATGACTTTCGGTGAACACTCCGTCGTAGGCAGACTGGAAAGTAAACAGTTCACTGTAGTTTCTCTTATAGCCTCCAAGTCCCTGGAACAGAAGGTTGACCTCGAAGTTCTTGAGGTTGAAGCCGACATTGAACGCGAAGTTGTACTTAGGAAGAGAACCATTGCCAAGAGGAGCCATGTCCTTCTCATCGATGACACCGTCACCGTTCAGATCCTTGTACTTGATGTCACCAAGCCGAGGAGTGCCGAATGAATATTTCGGACCGGCCTCGATCTCATCCTGGAAGTTGTACAGACCGTTGCCGTTGCTGTAGTCTGTCAGATAGCCCCAGGACTGTCCGACAGGATAGCCTTCGGTACGGTAACGGTAAGCGTAAGTGTCGTTGTAGGCGGTCTCACCGACGTAAATTACCTTGTTCTTACTGTAGTCCAGATGACCGGCAAGGAACAGTCCGAAATCAGAGTTGAAACGCTTTCTGTAGCTCACAGAGAGTTCCCATCCCTTGTTCTCGAACTCACCCATATTCGTGATAGGATATGCCCCGAGAGGAATTCCTTGATAGAGAGGCACCTTGGATGTCGATTTGATGACACCATTGTTCAGTTTCTCCTTGAACACATCGAAGGAGACCTGGAACTGGTTGGCGATTCCGAGATCGATACCAACATTTGTCTTGTAAATCTTCTCCGGCTCAAGGTTAGGGTTGCCATAGACAGACTCATTGGTATAATATTCAAGATAAGGAATCTTTCCTCCGGCGGTACTGTTCACCTGATCCTTGTACGCATATCTGTCGAATCCGGTGGCATCGTTGCCTGTGACGGCATAAGAGCCGCGAACCTTGAGCAAAGACAGCCAAGGAACATTCTCCTTCACAAAACCCTCGTTGGAGGCGATCCATGCGGCGGAGACACCTGGTGTCCAGACAAAGCGGGTCTTTCTCGGGAAATAGTCGGATCCTGAATATCCTGTCGAAAGTTTGACGGCGTACCTCTTGTCAAAGTCGTATGCCACTTCCGCTCCTGAATATACCCGCCTGAAATCGTAGGTCGCGCCGCCGGCAAGATTGTCGAACACCTGATAGGTCATGTAGGCATTGGCGTTCAGGTGATGTCTGCCGAAATCCCTCTGCCAGCCGGCTTCTCCCTTATAAGAGAAATAGCCGTACAATGCGGTTCCTTTGGAGTAAGTCAGATTCGTGTTGATCGTGGTTCCGTAATGAGTGAACCGGAGGTCGCTCCAATCATCCTCGCGGATGTATCTGGCGTAGTCCTGAGTGTTGGAAGTGATTGAGTTGATGTAGGAAAGATAACCGACGCTGCCTCCTGCCCAAAGCCCGGGAGTAAGGAACGAAAGGTCAAACTTAAGCCCGGCCTGACCGTAGATGTTGGTGTTCATCTCGTTGTTGTAGCCGGTGCGGTTCAGGAAGCCGTAAGGAGAGAAATTGATGTTCGGAGTCGTCACTACCTCTCCACCCGCCTCAATCACATTGCCGTCATTATCATAGACCGCGGGAGTCACAGGACCATAGATGAATGAAGGCATTCCGGTGATGATGGAGTAAAGGGTTCCGTTGCAGTCAACAGCGCCACCCGGTGTGTGAGCCCTTACGATGGAACCGGCCAGATTCGCCCAAAGACTGATGTAGTTGTTGATCTTCACATCCACATTGGAGCGGAAGTTGATCCTGTACTTCTCATTGTCAGCCTTGTAAGCCGTCTGATCAGCGTTCCAGAAACTTCCTTGGCGCAGCACGTTGAAATTGGAATAGAACCTCACGTTCTCGTTGCCTCCTGTGGCGTCCAAAGCTATTCTCTGCTGATTGGAGAAATCACGGACAAGCATGTCGTACCAGTTCGTGTTCGGATAAAGGTCGCTGCCACCATCCTTGAAGCCTTCGACAGCCTCTTTTGAGAATATGTGATACTCTCCGAGCCCGTCATTCACCGCGGCCTGATTGCGAAGGTTGGCGAATGTGTAGGAGTCGAAGCTATGGATTCTGGTTGTAGGGACCTGTACTGTCTCAGAGATGTTCACTCCAACTTTCAACTTGCCCGGAGTGCCACGCTTTGTATTGATGACAATCAAGCCGTCGGCACCCTTCACACCGTAGATGGCCTGTGAGGCTCCGTCTTTCAGGATGGACACAGACTCAATCTCCTCAGGGGAAATCCTGTAGAGAATGTCGTGTGCGAACGAGTCGTAGAGAATTCCGTCAATGACCACACTGGCGATTCCACCATGGAAAGTGGAGTAGCCGCGCACGTACATATTCAGAGACTCATAAGCCGGCTCAAATGTGGTCTCCATCGTGGTGAGCCCGGAGAACATTCCGGAGAACGTTCCCTGAAGACGCGTCATCAGCGACCTTCCAAGTTTCTCGCCATGGGCTGTCGAGACAGCGTCGGAAAGGACTTCCCTACTCTGTTTGGAAAGACCTATGTTGACATTCTCGGCAAGATTATGGGCGTCATCCTCAAGGGTTACCTCCATCTGTGAGGAAGCCTTTACGGATGTCGGTTTGAAGCCAAGAAGCGAAAACTCCAGTTCTCCCGATTTGTTGACCTTGGCCGTGTACTGTCCGTTCTTGTCGGTGATGTACAAGTCCTTGTGGTTGGACGAGACAATCACCCCGGGCAACGGGTTACCGTAGATGTCCCTTACGGTACCGGCGACAGAGATGTCCTGCGCCTTGACCTGCTGGATGGATGCCCCAAGCAGGAGAAGCGCCGCTGCCGCAAATATATTCTTATTCATCATATTCGATGCAAATTAAGTATTCTGTGATATTCAACCATTACCAACCTGGATTCTGCCAGTCCTCACCCGTGATGGCTCTCATGTTGTTGACCTCGGTAAGAGGAATTGGCATCTTGAGCCATTTGTTGGTGTAGCACTGACGCTCCTTTAGGATTGTACGCTCGTAAATGTATCCGTGAGAGCCATCTGCCTTAAAATAATGGGTTATGTGTGCTCCTGTTATCCAACGGTCTGTAGCCGAGAGATCCTCATCCGGCTTATGCCATCTGCGGACATCGAAATAACGGTTGCCTTCGAGTGCTAATTCAACACGTCGCTCGTTATGGATGCGCTGACGAAGAACATCCCCTGAAAGACCTGATGAAAGTCCAGGCATTCCGGCACGGGTACGCACTTTGTTCACATAAGTGATGGCTTCCGCCTCGTGTCCTGATTCCATGGCGGCCTCGGCGAAATTCAGGTAAATCTCTGCCAGACGGTAATCCTTATGACGTGGACCTGGAAGTCCTATCATATTTGTTCCGCTGTTAGGATGCAGGAATTTTCTTTGGAAATAACCGGTTCTTGTTGGTGTACGACCGAGAAGAGAACGTCCCATCAAAGGCTCCGGAGTGTTAATGACTGTGCCGTCAGAGTTCTTATATGCATCCCAAGTTGTAATGGTCCTTGTCATCAAACCTTGGCCTTGTCCCAAATTCTCAAAAGAAATAGACCCTGCTTCCCTTCCCCAACCACAATATCTTTTAGATCCATTGTAGTAAATTGTCGCATAGAATCTTGGATCCCTGTTCGCATAAGGATCCTCTTTGCTGTAAAGAGTGTTGGAAGCATTGTAATTAGGCTTGAGATGCTGCTCGTCAAGGTAAGGTTTTGACAAATCCAAAACCGGTTCTCCATTGATTGTCTCAAACGCATCCACAAGTTCCTGAGAAGGACAAGTTCCTGTCTTATAGCCAAGGATAGCCCCAGGAGCATCAACGTTGCACAAATTAGAATTAGCTCCTTCCCTCAATTGATAGATTGTCTCCTTGTCTGCAGGATCAGCGGCATAAGCCCCGGAATTGCAGAAATATTCATTCAAATACTGTGACTCTTTGTTCGGAAGATATGCCTTCTCGTCTCCCCAGACAGCAGTTTGGTTCAGTTTATCATAAAGGGCATAACCATTACTCTCAAGAGCCTGTACCGCCGCTTTGTTCACTGAATATGCTTTCTCCCAATAGTTGTTGCCCTCATTGTACAAAGGACTGGCCGCAAAAAGCGTCATCCTTGACTTTATGGCCCAAGCCACAGCCTTCGTCATACGCATAGCCTCACTGTCAGTGGTGATTCTCCAAGGAAGATCATCACAAGCAAGGGCGGCGTCACAATCTTCGATGACGAACTCGACAACATCGTGGAAAGAAGACCTTTCAACCTTTGCGAAATCGGCGTCAAGAGTATACGGCTCCCTGATGATAGGGAGTGCGCATCCGAACCACATCAGAAGTTCTGAATAGTAATATGCCCTTAATACGTGCGCTTCAGCCGTCCAACGGGCACGGTCACTTTCAGACGTGACATTAGCTGTAGGAATATGTTGAAGGAACACTGCGCAGTTGCGGATCCTCTGGAAAGATCTTGTCCATGAAACACTTTCATTGCCGGAGTCTCCAGCATTATAATTCGCCGGGAAATCAGACGCACTGGCATTGCCGTCATAGTATCTGCGTGAAGCTGCCCAGTTCACATCCAGATCATCAGCATCCCATGCGTCATCGCACCAGTTGACAGGTCCTCGGCTCCAGAAGAAGTAAAGGCACCCCTTTGCGTTGATGCTTGAGTAGCAGGTGTTCAAATAGTTCATTGTCATGTCGTTGTCACGAAAAACTTCCTCAATGGAAATCTTTCCGGACGGTGCTTCATCCAACACACTTGAACAGGATGAAAGAACAGTCAAAAGACAAACCGCTGAAATGTATATTATTCTTTTCATATTCTTCCGTCATTCTTTTAGAAGTTAATGTTAAGTCCAAGAGTGACATTCTTGGTGATAGGATAGCCATAAGAATTGTTCTGTTCAGGATCAATATGAGTTATCCTCAGATTATCCCAAACAAACAGGTTCTGTCCGCTGACATATACCCTTAATGCCTTCACTCCTACTTTTGAAAGAAATCTTTCAGGAAGAGTGTAGCCAAGTTCTATGTTCTTAAGCCTCAAGAACGAACGATTCTGAATAAAGAAATCATTTTCCGTATGGCTGACAGTCTGGGATGTTGAAATGGCCGGATAAGTGATTTTCTCACCATTCTTGTAACGTTCCTCCGTCCATCCGTTTCTTGTCCAATCAAAGTAAGTACCCTGCTTGGTCCATTCAACTACTCCCTGTCCACTGTAGTATTTTGAATACCTTCCCAATCCGGAAAAAAGTACATTGAAATCAATTCCCTTGAAGTTGAGTCCGAGTGAAATACCATAGTTGAGTCCAGGAACAGTGGTGGAATATCCAATCGGTGAAAGATCCTTTTGATCTATGACACCATCACCGTTAACATCTTTATAAACAAAATCACCTACCCTTGGTTTTCCACCAAATTCATACGGATAATAATTGTCTATCTCATCCTGAGATGTAAAATACCCGTTGCCAGGGGAATTCCAATCAATAAGATAACCAAATTCCTGTCCTAAACGGAATCCCTCTTCGTGATATTGATAGGCATATTCCTCGGAACGCATAGGCTCATCAAGTTCTATAACTGTGTTGTCATTAAATCCAAAGTTGACTCTTGATGAGATGGAAAAGTCTCTGTTAAAGGTGTGGGAATAGCTGACTTCAACATCAACACCATGATTATCAACCTTTCCCATATTAACCCTTGGAATATAATCCGAGCTTACACCTTGAAATGAAGGAACCGTCCTGCGCTTGAGAAGAATCTGGTCACGTTTTTCAGTAAAATAATCGACATTGATTCTAAAGTCTTTGAAAAGACCTATCTCGACACCAAGATTCATTTTTTTCGACAATTCCCAAGTGATGTTTTTGTTCCCGATAAGCCCTTCCTTGACAATCTTACCCCCCAGACCTTGAACAAAACCATTTCCTGATTGAATCTGATTGTCATCTTGATACAGGAAGCGCAAACCACCCATAGAATCATTTCCGACAAGACCGTATGATGCACGGAACTTCAGCCATGTAAGATACTTGTTTCCTTTGAGGAAAGATTCATTGCTGGCGATCCAACCTATGGAACCTGACGGGAACAAGCCGAACCTCTTGGATGGTGCGAACTGCTCTGAACCATTGTAACCAAGATTGCCTTCCACAAGATACCTGTCATCAAATGAATATGTAGCTCTGGCGGCGGTACCAAGCACATTGTAAGGAATATTGGCTGAAGTGCCTTCCCAAAACCTTCTATACGCAGTAGCCATTGCGGTTACATTATGCTTTCCGAAAGTTCTGGCATAATTGATTGAACCTTGCACATAAATCTGGTAGTTGGACAATCTGGAAGAAGTCATAGTCAATGGTTCAATCTTATCACCATTGGATGAATAACTCAAAGTCTCACTATCGTAGTCAACTCTGACATTATACACCTGCTCTTTCTTTCGACCCTCCAGAACTCCGATGTTGTAAGTGTCGTAAGCAGCCATACCATTAACACTCAATCCCTTGGTAACCAACTCACCAAGATCCCAATTAACTGAGAATTGGGTATTCAGATTCTTTCTTTTGTTTGTGTGAAAACCTCTTCGGTTAATGATTTCATACGCAGAACGGTCAAGATAATTATAACCAACAACTCCATCACTCACATCTCCGAAACGAGGATCTGTCACAGGTCCCGGAGAAATCGGAAGTATCGTTTGTGACTGATAGATAAGATCGGTTATCATCCAAGACTGATCTCCTCTATACAAGTCTCCCACCGCAGGCATATTCACATTTTCCGCGTACGAGGCGATGTTCAACGAAGCCGTCAGGTTCTTTGTGATGTGGAAATCAAGGTTTGAACGAAGGCTGAGCCTGTTCATATAACACTGAGGATCATAGCCGAGATAATCCGGACTCTCGGTGTTCAGGTTACCGCCCTGATGAATGTAACCGACATTCACGAAGTAATTGACAAAGTCTGTTCCTCCGGAGATGTTGGCGTTGGCACGCGTCTGCGGAGTGTTGCTTTTAAGATACATCCGATAGTAATCGTTGTCGCAATATACCGCTTTTCTGATTGCCACTTGATTATCATAGTCTGGTGAGGACGGATCAAGACCAAGAAGCGGATTTCTGAATTTAGCTATAGTCTCGTCTGAAAAAGCCGCTTTTTCTCCACTGTTCATCAACGCCTCGTTCCTAAGCTCGCAATATTCCCAGGAATGAAGCCTTGAAGGTTCTTTTGTGAATGATGTCCAGCTCTGGTCAACCGAAATGTTCAACTGTGCCTTTCCCTTCTGTCCCTTGCGGGTCTGGATAAGAATCACACCATTCGCTCCCTGCACTCCGTAAAGGGCAGTCGCCGACGCGTCCTTGAGGACGGATATGCTCTCCACCTCGTTCATGTCGATAGTGCGGATGTTGTCACGCTCCACACCGTCCACAAGGATCAGAGGACTCTTTCCATTGGTTGTCGCAGCTCCTCGAAGGTACATTGTGGCGCCATCGACACCCGGCTGGCCGCCTCCACTCTGCATGGATGTAAGACCTGTGACACGTCCTGCAAGAGCGTTGTCCAGACGTGTGGACGTGGTCTTGCGGAGATCAGCTGAAGCGACCGTAGAGATCGCACCGGTCACGGAAAGTTTCTTCTGCTGACCGAACGCCACCACAACCGTCTCTTCAAGCATCTCGGAGTCAGGGACAAGACTAACTAAATAGTTGGTTTTACCCTCAGGAAGAACCTGATCGGTGTAACCAATACAAGACACGATGACAGTGGCTCCGGACGGGACTCCCCCAAGTGTGAATGTACCATCGGGACCGGTCATCGTACCATTGGTCGTACCATCTACGATGATGGTCACGCCAGGCATCGGCTGATTGTTCTCGTCAAGCACCTTGCCGGTGATTGTTCTGCCGGAAGTCTGGGCCAAGGCGGTGCCTGTCCCGACAACCATAAGCAGGAGAACAGCCGCCATCGCTGCCTTTACCTTTGAAAGACAGGACGCAACTTTTTGGATTCTATCGTGCATATTAATAATGTTGTTAAACTTCCAGTTTAGTATAGTAACCTTCAAATAAATAACCTGCATCATCTTAAGGAATCTTAATCTGAGGCAACTTATTTTTTTCATGTTACATAATGTCACAAATGACATAAAAGCACAAAATTAGTTTTAACGTTTTTAAAGATAGTAACAACAAAGAATATCTTGTATTGACCCTGACAATATTTACAGTATAAACGACAAATATAAAAGTTGAGAAAAAAAATGGGATGACCCGTATGAATCATCCCAAAATATTAATGTGTAAATAATTCCATTAATAGAAGCGTGCCCTGTGATCCTTCACATCAGATTCCATCATCATGACAGGAAGAATCATCTGAGTGCTGTAGTTGTTGATCTGGGCGGCACTGTTCTTGGCGTCATCCTCGGTGTAGAACGAGCCGGTGTCGCGGGAATTTACCTTGAACACGTAGGTCCCGATTGTTCCGGCGACAGAGCAGATCTTACCCTCCGGAGCGACTGATGCCGCACCGATGAACTTAGGATCAAGTCCTTGTCCGGCAAGGGAAGCGAACCTTACATCAACACCTGTGCTTACGGATGAGTGAAGAGTGTCAGCTATTGCCTGAAGGTCACCAAGTCCCTGAATCTTCTGAGCGATGTCAGCCGCGGCTTTCTCGCTGGCCTTCTCGGAGTAGAGCTGCTGACGGATGGCATCCTTGACCTCGTCAAGCTTTGCTATGCCTTCCTTGTGGATTCCGGTGACAGTTGCTACAAACAGGTAGTTGTTGTTGATAGTGATGATCTCGGAAACCTTGCCGACCTTGTTGTCGAACACCCATCTTGTGACTTCCTTGGCCTGAGAGATCGAACCATAGTTGGAAGTGGCCTCGGTGACCTTCATAGGGTGTGAGTAGATTCCCATTGAATCAACAGCGGCCTTGTAGTTGTTGTACTTGCCTGCCGCGATCTTTGAGAACTTGCTGGCCTGAGCATAGTAACTGTTGAAAGTCTCGCCGCTTGCGAGTGCGGTCTTCTCAAGAATGGCAACCTGCTTCTTGGTGACAGGCGCTGTCCTCTTGGAAACCTCAACTATGTGTGTGCCATACTGTGTCTTAACGATGTAAGGCTTGCCTGTTTGAGCCGTAAGGACTGATTCGAAACCAGGAATCATGTAAGTCTGGGTCATCCAACCAACGTTGCCTTGCTCCCCGTCAGCGGCACTTCTGGTGTCAGCTGAATATGAGGCCGCGAGATTGGAGAAGTTCTCTCCCTTGGAAAGCACGTTCAGGAGACTGTCAGCCTTTGCCTCAGAGCCACCCTGAAGAAGAATGTGCTTGACATAGACTGAATCAGGAATCTGGGCGGTAGCTATGATTCTGGCGGCATAGAAAACATTGTTGTCTGAGACGATAGGAGAAGTACCGGTGGCGTTATTGTCAACGAACTCGCTGATTCCTTTGTTGACCGTGCCAAGCTCACCGGCCTTGTACCAGTACTCATTGAAGTTTCTCTCTGAGTTTCTGGCAAGGAAAGACTTCATGTTTTCTGTGGTGGAGAACTCATCGTAAACCTTACCGATGGCCTCGTTCGTGGCATTGATGTCACTCTCGGAAGGCTTGACCTCGAAGACAACATATTCCATGTCCCTTGAAGCATTCTGCTTGAACATCTTCTTGTGTGACTCGTAGTACTTCCTTACCTCTTCACCGCTGACCTTTACCGTAGTGTCCATGCCATAGTTGGGAACCATCACGAAATCAACATTGGTAGTGTTGTTGTTCTCAGCGATGGCTCTTTTGAGCATAAGAGGATTCTGGAAATTCCCCTGGGTGAACAATGAACCGTACTTGGCATAGAACTGCTGAGTGTAAACAGTGTTCTGAAGATAGTTCCAATACTCTCTGATCCTGCCGGTCTGATCCTGTGAGACTCCGTTGATGAGATTCTGCAAGGCTTCCTTGGAGAAATTTCCGTTCTCATCCTGAAAAGCAGGATTTTGGGAAATCACAGGAGAGATCATGTCTCCGGCGAGAAGATCCTTCATCTCTTCCTCACCTACCCTGATGCCCGCAGCCTTGGCGTTCTTGATGAACAAGTACTTGTCCAAAAGGCTCTGCCAAGCGGCGTTGCGAATCTGCTCCTGCTGCTGCTCGGTCTGGGCTGAAGAGCCGGTAACCATCTCATTGATGGTTGTGAACTTTTCAACATCCTGCTGGAAATCAAGATAAGAGACAGTCTTACCGTTGATCTCGCCCACATCATTTCTTGAGGACATGGCATTGAACGCTGTCTCAAGGGTCTGAGGATCGATAATGAATGACAAAAGGGCCAAGGCAATGATGATTGACACTGCCATGCCGGCCTTTTCGCGAGTTTTTTGAAGAATCGCCATTGTGTATTACGTTTTTATAATTTCCAAAAAATAGGTATTGGGGTGCGAAGATAGTGATTTTAATTCAATTAACCATTATTTTTTAAGCAAAGGCCCAATAAAGTTTACAGAATCAATGATAACCTTGGTCGAATCCTGCACGACGACAACATCGCTGTTGAAAGCCTTGAATATCCTGACATTCCTCGCCATCTCGTCGGATCTCATGCCGAATCCTTGCAGGAATCCGTCGTTGGAAAACATCCTGACATAACAGTCAGTGTAGATTTCCTTGTTTGCCTGATCCCAGTAAAGAGTGTCCGTTTCAAGAGTCTGCTGGTTTATCACATTCTGTACGACCACATTACCGAAAGCCGACCAATATTCATCATTGGTTCTTTTGCTTTTGAAATGCTTCGCGTTGTTGGAATGAAGCACAGTTTCCAGCATGTCGTCATCAGTGTAGGCAAACGCATGAAGACCTTTTGGAAAAAGCTCGTAGGAACATGTGTCGTTCTCGTACCTTTCCATCACATCCGCCTCCGCCCTCATCTGAATGCCACCATTCTTTGTCTGCACAACAAACATACTGTCAACTGTCTGGACCGGAGTCTCGGCAAGATTCAGACGCTCCGCCTCGGACAGCTTTCCCTTGCAGGAAAATACGATGAAAGCAACCGCCGAAGCGGTTGCAATCATCTTTAGACTATGTATGTTCCGTTTCAATTCCTGATGATCTACTTCTGTGTCCTTACTGTTGTGGTCGCACGCATTCCACCGCAGTTGACCTGATAGGTCTCACCTGCCTGGATACCGTACATGAAAGCTTCACTGGCCACTGGATAATAGACACTGTAGGCTGAGATAAGCTTGTTGCAGTCATCGGTCAGGGATGCGTCAGCAGCCTTGGCCTTCTGGAGATAATCAACAGCCACCCAATATTTAGCCCTGCTTTCCACCTCATTTCCGGTGCAACGGGTTGATCCCCAGATTGTGGCTATGAGGTAATAGGCCTTTCCCTGATGGTCAGGCTTAAGTTCAGCTGCCTTCTTGGCATAGTCAAAAGCCTTGCCTGTAATGTTGTTCTTAATACAATATGTGGCAAGCTCGATGAGGTAGTCAGCCTTGACAGGATCATCATCGGCGCAAAGTGAGACAGCCTCCTCGAAGTATTTGATTGCGATGTCCGACTCATCCTTTGCGGAATGAAGCTTGTAAAGATAGTAAGCCGAAGAGGCTGAAGGCTCGTTCTTGTGCATCTTTGTCACAGCCTTGAGGAAGAGGTCGTTGTTCTGGCATCCTTCGGTTGAGCCGAGCATCTTCACGATGTTGGTAACGAGATCAATGTTCTCCGGATCAGCCTCATAGCGAGGAGTGAACAGTGCGATAAGATTGTCGCAGTTTGCCACCTGGCTTGTGATGAAGAGTCCTTCGATGTCAGACCTGATTTTGGCGTTCTCCTCGGCGTTTCCAGCCTTGTCAAGCAAGGCGATGGCGTTCTGGTAGGTGTTTATCACATCCTCAGCTCCGACAGCGGACTTCTTGTAAAGTTCGATGGCCGCGTTGAGATTAAGAAGAAGAAGGCTTGGCTTCGTGTTCTCCTGATTGATCTCGATGATCTTGTTCAACTGTTCATACACATCCTGAGGATTCTTGAAGTACTGTGTTATGTACTGTCCCTTTGAGTTGTAGGCAGCAACAGCGTACTTAGGATAGTATTCAGCCCTAAGATCATTGAGGGTAAGGACGGTGTCAATCATTGCGGCGCGAGTCTGGGCATCCTTTGTCTTGACAATCTCCTTGCCCATGAGGGTCATACCGTTAAGAAGCATGTTCTGGCTTGCCGTAGGAGGGCAGAGCTTGAAGGCTTTTCTCCAGTTAGGAAGAGCCTCAGTGTAGTTCTTCTGCTTGTAATACTCCTGATAGTAAGACAGATACTTGATGCATTCCGCGCTGTCCGCGCCATACTTTCCTTGAGCGGAGACTTTCGTTCCGAAAGCAGCCGCAACGAGAGTCAACAGTACTAGTGTAATCCTTTTCATGGTTTTGTATTGTTTTATTTCTATACTCATTAATTATACTTTGGTTTGATGAACCAGATGTCGAAGATATTGATTCCAATGTTGAAGTTGACGTATCTCTCCCTCACCATATTACCTGTCAATGATCCCCTCTGGCCAAAATCTACCCCAAGGGTGAGGCCATTGCTCCAACTGAACACAGGAAGAGTGGCACCCAATGTTATTCCCACAGCGTTTATGGAATTTCCATCCAGCTTACAATACGCCTGATCCCAATAAGCTCCGGCACGGTAAGTGACCCTTTTCCGGTAGTAACGGATGTCATTCCTGTTCGGCACTATGGAGAACCCGGCCCTTACGGACTGCGCCGCAGATGCGCTGAAGACCGCATTGCCTACATTGGCAAACCCCGGAATCTTGTTCATCCCGCCTGAACTCCAGTCGGAACGGACGTAATTTATCTCGGCCGTCCATTTGTCTCCACCTTTCAAGGCGATTCCGATTCCAAGCTCACCGGCAAGTTTGACCTGACCTTTTCCCAAAGTGTCCACATAGCTCCTCGGAGAAGGAGTCGAGTCGTTTATCGAGGATATAGACTGGATCTCGTACCTTTCAACCTCTCCCCTAAGGCTCGTTCCAAGCCTGTAGGTAGCGCCAGCTATGGCAGAGATGTTGTCGGAAAGGCTCATCTCATACTGCACGCCGAATTTAGCGGTGACAGCGCTGATGTCCATGTTGAATCCGCTGGAAATGCTCCTGTAGGTGGAATTAGACATGACAAAATCATTGGTCTTGTGAAGATTGCCAAAATAATATTGCCCTTCCACACCTACGGAAAGCCCTTTCGCCACATCAATTCCGGCGCCAAGGAATATGTTCGTCATCCCGCCGTAGCCCTTCACCGTGTTGGTTATTACACCTGTGTTCGCTATGACAGAAGGATCGGTGACCTTTGAGGAGACCTCATAGCCTATGTCACTGTACGGAGTCACACCGGCGTACATCGCAAGTGACTTGTAAACAGGGAACGAGATCACGAAATCGTAGATGTTGAACGTGTTGTTTGACGATCTCATGTCATGTTGGGCATAGTACCTGTTACCTTGCGCCAAACCGAAGTCCGCCATGAAAGATTTGGCCTCCCTTGCGGTGACTGCGGCAGGATTGAGGATGTTGATGTTCCTTTTGTCCCTTGTCGCTATGCCGACTCCTCCCATGCTCTTGTTGTAGGCGGTTCCCTGTTTCGAGATTTCACCTATTCCGAACATTGAATATGGGGTGTAGGCATTATAAGCCTCGTTCTGGGCGAACATAGGGAACGCGCAGAACGACATCACCACAAACAAGAGTATCTTACTAACCTTTCCTTTCAACATAATACTTGTCAGCGATTAAGGCTAACCCCATCATTACAAGATTGCAGACTGCAAAGATGGAGTTTTTCATTCTTTTTGCAAAATATAAAGCGTCTCCCCCCGTAAAAACCACCATTTTTTCGGGAAATAAAGACAAGTAGCCCATTATTTCAAACATTATGCCTGACACTACACCTGATTCTATGGAAGACTTCAGCGAATCACCTGTGGTTCTTACCGAAAGGGGAGTGTCAACCAGCGGAAGAGTCCTTGAATATCTCGACAGAGACTTGAATCTTGTCCTGAATCCGGGGGAGATGTTTCCTCCCACATATTCCCCGTCTGGCTCGATTACATCAATTGTCAAAGTGGTTCCGAAATCAAAGACAATGCTGCCTTTTCCATTGAAAAGATGCCTTGCTGCAATCACGGAGGCTATCCTGTCCGGAGACAGGTAGGAAGGTAGTGAATACTCATCCGCTATCCCCGTGTGGTTTCTGTCCAGGATCACCAAAGTTCCGCATTTCCGGCCAAGCCTTTCCTCCTCAGCGCGGCTGATGTCAATGGTGGATGAAATGACCATCACCGCCGGTTTTTCCTTCTCCACCAGCGAATCCACATAGTCGAACATCTTCTCGCCTTGGTAACGGAAAGTCTTTCCGAGAGTGATTCCCTCGGACCAGGCCGCCTTGAGGGCCGTATTTCCTATTTCTACCAAAAGATTCGACATTGTCTAAAACGGGCAAACTTTCAAAGGTAGTAATTTTATTTCAATTTATTGAGAGTCTGAAGAGCTTTCGGCAAAGAATCTATCCCGCGGCTGACAATCTTGAGCTTTCCTTCCGACTGCTTCAGATTGAAAAGCTGGTCGTTGGCGTTGATGTTCTGTAATATTCCAGAAAAGACCTTTGACTTATAATAAGGAGACATCTGGTTGGCTATGAAGAACATGATCATCATTCCGTTCTTGATGATGATCTTCTCGAACCCGAGACTACCGCCGAGATTTCTGATCTTGACGACATAGAACAGGTTGTCAGCATCCTGAGGCATCTCTCCGAACCTATCCTCCAACTGGGATTTCACACGGTCTATCTCCTTATCGCTCGTCATGCTGTCAAGTTGCTTGTAAATTCTTATTTTCTCGGCTGTTATGTCAATGTACGAATCCGGGATCATCGCAGGTTGGTCAGTCTCTATAGTGCAGTCCTCTACAAAGGATTCCTCGGTGCGGGCCGTGGATATTCCTGTCTCGACCCCAAGTTCCTCCATTGCTTCGGCGAGGATTTTCTGGTAGGTCTCGTATCCCATGTCCATAATGAATCCGCTCTGCTCCGCCCCCAGAAGATTGCCGGCGCCACGGATGTCCAGATCCTGCATCGCTATGTTGAATCCGCTGCCGAGATCTGAGAATTCCTCGATGGCCTTAAGCCTTCTGCGAGCATCATCTGTGATGGTGACAAGCGGAGGTACTATCAGGTAGCAGAAAGCCTTCCTGTCCGACCGTCCGACACGCCCACGGAGCTGATGAAGGTCGCTCAGGCCGATGTTCTGAGCCTGGTTGATGATGATGGTGTTGGCGTTCGGAATGTCCAGTCCGTTCTCGATGATGGTGGTGCAGAGCAGCATGTCGTAATCTCCACGGATGAAGTCCAACATTCTGTTTTCCAAATCCTTGGACTCCATCTGACCGTGAGCTACACAGATTTTCATGTCAGGTACGAGCCTGTGCAGGATCTCATGGATCGAAGGCAGTTCCTCAACCTTGTTGTGGATGAAAAACAGCTGGCCGCCGCGGTTGAGTTCATAGTTTATGATGCTCCGGATCTCATCCTTGTCGAAAAGGATGATTTCTGTCTGGGTAGGAATCCTGTTCGGAGGGGGAGTGTTGATGATGGACAAATCCCTTGCCCCGAGCAAAGAGAACTGCAAGGTTCTCGGAATAGGCGTGGCGGTAAGAGTCAGCGTGTCCACAGAGGCCTTGACCTGACGCAACTTCTCCTTCGTCGAAACGCCGAATTTCTGTTCCTCATCGATGATCAGCAAACCCAAGTCCTTGAAATCAAACCCTTTGCCGAGCAACTTGTGCGTGCCTATCACTATGTCCAGCTGCCCGTTCTTCAACCTATCCTTTATGTCATTGATTTCCTTTGTCGTGCGAAGTCTGCTTACATAATCTATCGTGCAAGGGAAATTCCTCAGACGTGAGGAAAACGTCGTGTAGTGCTGTAGTGATAGAATTGTTGTCGGCACAAGCACAGCCACCTGTTTTCCGTCAGTCACAGCCTTGAAGGCCGCCCTGATGGCGATCTCCGTCTTTCCGAATCCCACATCCCCGCAGACAAGCCTGTCCATCGGGCTGTTGTCCTCCATGTCCTTCTTCACAGCCTTGTTCGCCGACTCCTGGTCCGGAGTGTCCTCGTACATGAAAGAAGACTCCAACTCTTCCTGAAGATAACTGTCGGGGGAGTAAGCAAAACCTTGCGTGGTCTTACGCTTGGCGTAAAGCTGGATGAGATCCTTGGCGATGTCCTTGATCCTGGACTTGGCGCTGAGTTTAAGATTCTGCCAAGTCTTTGACCCAAGTTTGTTTACCTTAGGAGGAATCCCGTCTTTGGAGCGAAACCTTGAAATCTTGTTCAGTGAATGCACGGAAACAAACACCACATCCCCGTCCTTGTACATAAGCTTCACTACCTCATGCATCCTTCCCTTGTCGTCTCTCATCCTGACAAGCCCTCCGAACACCCCGACACCATGGTCGATGTGCACGATGTAGTCCCCGATGTTGAACGCTGTCAAATCATTAAGTGTCAGCTGCTCGCTCTTCTCAACCGTCCTCCTGACACTCACTCTGTGGAAACGGTCGAAAATCTCATGGTCAGAGTAGCAGCAGATTTTGTCGTCCCTGTCGATGAATCCGGAATGAATGTTCTTCCCGGCGACAAAACCAGGCACAAGCCCGCTGTTCTCGATCAGAATGGACTTCAAACGCTCGATCTGAGAATTCTTCTCACTGAATATGAAAACCTTGTACCCATACTCCATGTTCTGCCTGATGTCAGCGGTGAGAAGCTCGAAGTTCTTGTTGAACACAGGCTGGGGAGCTATGTTGAACGCAACGGCATCCTCGGAGTCAACACCGAGAGGAACCTCAAGAAAAACCCTCTTAAACCCATTCAAACCACTGAAAAAACCTCTTTCCTTGTACATGTCGGAAGAGTCGAGCCAGACAACAGTTCCTTCGGGAAACAGACTGGAGACACTCACGTTCCCGGCTTCCGGATTCTCTGCGGCAAGATCAGGGAAAACCTCAATCTCTTTCCTCTCCTCGCCAGACAACTGGGTGTTGCAGTCAAACACATGGATCTTCTCAACCTCATCTCCGAAGAAAGAAACCCTGTAAGGGTAATTGAATGAATATGAGAATATGTCAATGATTGATCCTCTTATCGAATATTGTCCCGGGGCAGAGACGAAATCAACTTTCTCAAACCCTTGTGAGAAAAGAATATCCCTGATGGAGTCATGCGAGATTTCCTGCCCTACGGAGATCCTGAGTATCGAAGTCCTTATACTGTCCGGAGCCGGTACAGGTTCGTCCAAGGCATCCGGATAGGTCACTATGAACAATCTGTCAGTATTGCCGGCATTGGAAAGTATCTTTCCCACGGCTGATGTCCTCTGGACTCCAAGCGAGGACTTATAGTTGCTCCTCTCAACGCCTTTGCCGCTGTCCGGCAGGTAAAACACGATGTCCCCGTCGGTCAGCGCATAAAGGTCTGAGCAGCAATATTCAGCACTTTCCCTGTCAGGAAGGACAATCACGTTCGTACCTTCTGAAGCGACATGAGAGACGACAAACCACCTTGCGGAAAGGAACAGTCCCTTGCAATAGATTTCCCTTTTCGAGACAAGCCCTGCGGATAGTTTTTTAACGGATGCTGTACTTATCAACATAAGCGTCTAAATCATGTTAAAAAGCTGTTGAAAACCCTGTGGAAAACAGAATCCGAAAAGTTAGCTTTCGTTCCAGGCACGCTTTTCAACAGTTCATCAAAAACTTTTCAATAGCGTAACCAACAATTTATGCAATGCGCAACAATCTGGTTTTCAATGCTAAAAACAAGTTATCAACAAATTAACAATTCATATAGAATCAAAAAACTTATCTATGAATCTATCAATTATATTTATTAGTCATTGAATTTTCTTTTTGTTGCTGGCCTTGCGGCGCTTTCTTCCGGCTGTTTTCACTATCTTTGTACTGATTAAAACACTTTCTGATGACAGAATTTGATCCGCACAGTACAAACGCCGGCAAAGATAAGGATTTGGACGGAATAATCCGCCCGCAGGGGCTTGAAGATTTCACCGGACAAAGAGAGATTGTCTCCAATCTGAACATCTACGTCAAGGCAGCCAAGATGAGAGGCGAAGCCCTTGACCATGTGCTGTTTCACGGGCCTCCGGGTCTTGGAAAGACCACCCTCGCGCACATCATCGCCAACGAGATGGGCGTGAACATGAAGGTGACGTCCGGCCCGGTGCTGGACAAGCCCGGAGATCTGGCCGGTCTGCTGACTTCCTTGGAGACCGGGGATGTGCTTTTCATTGACGAGATCCACCGTCTGTCTCCCGAGGTCGAGGAATATCTCTACTCGGCGATGGAGGACTACGTCATCGACATAATGATAGACAAAGGGCCTGGTGCCAGATCGGTGAGGATTTCATTGAATCCGTTCACCCTTGTGGGTGCCACGACACGAAGCGGCCTGCTCACGGCTCCTTTGCGTGAAAGGTTCGGAATCAACTGTGCCCTTGAATATTACGATACATCGGATTTGATAAGAATCGTGCGCAGGAGTTCCCGCATCCTGAATGTCACGATTGATGACGAGGCCGCGAAGGAAATCGCTCTGCGAAGTCGTGGAACGCCGCGAATCGCCAACGCGCTGTTGAAGCGTGTCCGTGATTTCGCCCAGGTGATGGGGGACGGCCACATTGACTTGGACATCTCCCGTTACGCCCTTGACAAGCTCAAGATAGACAAGAGGGGACTGGACTCCATTGACAACAAGATTCTCCGCACGATAATCACCACGTTCAAGGGTGGCCCTGTCGGAGCCAATACCATAGCCACGGCGATCAGCGAGGATCAAGGCACATTCGAGGAGGTCTATGAGCCGTTCCTTATTAAGGAAGGCTTCATTGTGCGTACCCAACGTGGAAGAGTCGCCACGGAGATGGCTTACCATCATCTTGGACTGGACGCTGAACTTGAATCAAAAAAGGATGAGGATGGCACGCTTTTCTAAGATATTCATTGTCGCATCTGCGCTCATATTCATTTCATTCAAAGCTTTTTGCTGCACATCCGTGATCATTTCCGGGGGAGTGCGTGTTGATGGGCGTCCTGTGATGCTCAAACACCGCGACACAGGCGAGCTGAACAACAGGATGGAATGGTTCCAAGGGCTTGAATATTCGTTCATAGGTCTAGTGAACTCGCCGTCTCGGGGCGGGGAAGTGTGGTCCGGAGTCAATTCCGCCGGCTTCTGCATCATGAACACCGCCACCTATGACCTTAAGGATGATGATGTTCCTGCCTCCGAAATGGACAAGGAGGGAATTGTCATGTACAAGGCTTTGGGAATATGCCGCAGTCTCCAGGACTTTGAGAATATGCTCGATTCACTTCCGAAGCCTTGGGGAGTGGAGGCCAATTTCGGAATCATCGACGCGCTCGGCGAGGCCGCTTATTATGAGGTGGACAACCATTCCTGGAAGAAGTACATCGTGGCTGACCAACCAGGCGGCTATATGGTTGTGACGAATTTCACCAGAAGTGGCCGCAAAGAGGACCGCAAGGGAGTGGACAGGTTTGAAAAGGCTTCTGACATAATGTCTTCCGCTGATGTGGCTACAATCGACCACAGATTTCTATTCAATGAGATTTCCCGCACCGGAAAGCCAATCATGCGTGAAATTACTTCCGCCTCTGTGGTTTTTGAAGGGGTTTCTTCGGGGGTTGATCCTTGCAACACCGTGATGTGGACGCTTTTAGGCAGTCCGACCAGTACTGTCTATGTACCTCTTAAGGTTTTCGGGAGCGATCATATTCCTGACTACATGAAAAAGTCAGGGCGGAGTGACAACGCCGCCATCTGTGACGCCGCTCTTGCCTTGAAGGCGGCTTTGGGTTTTGAACATGGCTGCGAGGGTGACTGCCGTAAGGTAGAGAAATATGTAGATCGTCATTTTTCAAATGAGATGTCGGTGCGGCGTTATGACCGCTTCACCAGACGGATTTACCGGCGCTATCATAAAATATGTGCAGGTAAGTAACCTTCAAAAAATAACCTGCATCATCTTTAGGAATCTTTTCGGTCTATATCTCTTTCCTCATCAGTCATGTGCCACCGGCACACTCCTTCTTCGAAAAAAAAGATCTATCCTCGAAAATATTCTCTTAATCTGAGGCAACTTATTTTTTTTATGTTACTAAATCGCCAAAAATGGCTCATAAAATTGCTGATTACGAGAAAAATGACTAAAATTGCAGACTTATTGCGATTTCATTTGGAATTTTATAAATAACATATTCAGAATATGGCCGATAAATTAATCTCAAAGATTCCTGACGGTCCTTTGGCCGAGAAATGGACCAAACGTAAGTCGGAACTCCGACTCGTCAATCCGAACAACAGAAGAAAACTTGAAATCATCGTTGTCGGTACCGGACTTGGCGGCGCTTCCGCAGCCGCTACTCTCGGTGAGCTTGGCTACAATGTCAAGGTTTTCTGCATCAGTGACTCACCTCGCCGCGCGCACTCCATCGCCGCCCAGGGTGGTATCAATGCCGCTAAGAACTATCAGAATGACAATGACGCTGTCTATCGTCTCTTCTACGACACGATCAAAGGAGGTGACTACCGCAGCCGTGAGGCGAATGTCTATCGTCTCGCCGAGGTCAGCGCGGCCATTATCGACCAGTGCGTCGCCCAGGGTGTTCCTTTCGCCCGTGAGTACGGCGGCTACCTGGCCAACCGTTCGTTCGGAGGTGTTCAGGTAAGCCGTACGTTCTACGCCCGTGGACAAACCGGACAGCAGCTCCTTCTCGGAGCTTACGCGGCTCTCAACCGCCAGATCGCAGCGGGAACCGTTACGAGCTATCCTCGTCACGAGATGCTTGACCTCGTCATCATCGACGGTCAGGCCAAGGGTATCATCGCCCGCAACCTCGTGACCGGCAAGCTTGAGAGATTCGGCGCCCACGCTGTGGTTATCGCAACCGGTGGCTACGGCAACACATACTTCCTTTCAACCAACGCCATGAACAGCAATGGTTCGGCCGCATGGCAGTGCTACAAGAAGGGAGCCTATTTCGCAAATCCTTGCTTCGCGCAGATCCACCCTACGTGCATCCCGGTACACGGCGAGCAGCAGTGCAAGCTGACCCTTATGTCAGAGTCCCTGCGTAACGACGGACGTATCTGGGTTCCTAAGAAGATGGAGGATGTGATGAAGCTCCGCAAGCACGAGATCAAGCCTTCGCAGATCCCTGAGGAGGACCGTGACTACTATCTTGAGCGCCGTTACCCTGCGTTCGGCAATCTCGTTCCTCGTGACGTGGCCTCAAGAGCCGCCAAGGAGAGATGCGACGCCGGCTTCGGTGTCAACGAGACAGGTCTCGCGGTGTTCCTCGACTTCTCCGACGCCATCAAGCGCCTCGGACACCAGAGGGTACAGGAGCGTTACGGCAACCTCTTCGACATGTACTTCAAGATCAATAATGTAAGCCCTTGGGAGGAGCCTATGATGATCTACCCTGCCATCCACTACACGATGGGCGGCATCTGGGTTGACTACGATCTTCAGACCACCATCCCTGGACTCTACGCCATCGGTGAGGCCAATTTCTCAGACCACGGTGGAAACCGTCTTGGAGCCTCCGCCCTCATGCAGGGTCTGGCTGACGGCTACTTCGTGCTGCCTATCACCATCGCCGACTACCTTTCACACAAGTTCGCCGAGCCTAAGACCGACATCAACAACCCTGCCTTCGACAAGGCCGAGAAAGATGTTCAGGCCAGAATCGACAGACTCTTCGCCATCAAGGGCAAGCAGACTGTTGACTCCATCCACAAGAAGTTGGGAAACATCATGTGGGAGTATGTAGGCATGGCCCGCAGCGAGGAAGGTCTGAAGAAGGCCATCAAGGAGATCAACGACCTCAAGGCTGTGTTCTACAAGGACGTTTGCGTTCCTGGAGAGCAGTATCAGTTCAACCAGGAGCTTGAGAAAGCCCTCAGGCTTGAGGACTTCTTCGAGATCGGCGAGCTTATGGCACGTGACGCCCTGAACAGGAACGAGTCCTGCGGCGGTCACTTCCGTGTCGAGAGCCAGACCGAGGAAGGAGAGGCCAAGAGAGACGACGCGAACTATATGTATGTCGCCGCTTGGGAGTACAAGGGAGAAGGCCAGGAGCCTGAGCTTCACAAGGAGCCTCTCAAGTACGAGTTCATTGAAGTTAAAACAAGAAATTATAAAGACTAGAATCGGCTATGGATTTCAATCTTAAGATATGGCGTCAGAAGAACGCCAAGGAACAAGGTCATTTTGAGACTTATCATATTTCCGGAATAGAGGAGGATGCCTCTTTCCTCGAAATGCTTGACATCCTCAATGAGCAGCTGATCCGTGAGGGTAACGATCCTGTAGCCGTTGACAGAGGCTGCCAGAGCAGCGGTCCGGTTTCTTTCGACCACGACTGCCGCGAGGGTATCTGCGGTGCCTGCTCGTTGTTCGTTGACGGCCGCGCTCACGGTCCGGACGATCATGTCACCACCTGTCAGCTCTTCATGCGTCACTTCAAGGATGGCGCTACCATCACCGTGGAGCCTTTCAGAAGCGCTGGTTTCCCTATCATCAAGGACTTGGTTGTTGACCGCAGCGCGTTCGACAAGATCCTTCAGGCTGGCGGATTCATCTCTGTCAGAACTGGTTCCGCTCAGGATGCCAACAACATCCTTATCTCTCACGAGAATGCTGAGAAGAGTATGGACGCGGCTGCCTGCGTTGGTTGCGGCGCTTGCGTGGCGACCTGTAAGAACGGCTCTGCGATGCTGTTCGTGGCCGCAAGGGTCAGCTCCCTCGCTCTGCTTCCTCAAGGCCGTCCAGAGGCCGCCAGAAGGGCCAGGAATATGGTCGCGAAGATGGAAGAGCTCGGCTTCGGTAGCTGCACCAACACCCGTGCCTGCGAGATGGAATGCCCTAAGGGAATCTCCATCGACCACATCGCCCGTCTCAACCGTGAGTTCCTCAAGGCGAAATTCTCAGAGTAAAACTTTATCACTGAATATCTTAGGTCGGAAAGGCGTTTGCTTTTCCGACCTTTTTTGTTTCCTGTTCTTTAGTCTTTTATACAAAATTAAGAGTGCATTATTTATGTTTTAGTTCAGTTAGTGCTTACCAGAGGAAGTTATTGAACGGGTAGCGGCCGGCGTGGATTTCGGCGACCATCTTGTAGATATCGCTGCGGAGCTTCTCGATGTTGGTCTTGTTGATGGCGGAGATGAATATGCACGGGGTCTTCTCCTGCGCTATCCAGCTGTTTTTCAACTCGTCCAGAGAGCGGTTCTCCTTGCCTTTCGGGGTTAGGGAGAACTCATCGTATTCCTCGTAGGTGTAGGCATCTATCTTGTTGAAAATCACGAAGACAGGTTTGTTGCTTGCGCCTATTTCCTGTAGGGTTCTCTCCACAACCTCCATCTGCTCTTCGAAGCCTGGGTGTGAGATGTCCACCACGTGCAGAAGTATGTCAGCCTCACGAACCTCGTCCAGTGTACTTTTGAAGGCCTCCACGAGCTGCGTAGGGAGCTTTCTGATGAATCCTACCGTGTCGCTCAGAAGGAACGGAACGTTCTCGATCACGACCTTTCTGACGGTTGTGTCGAGGGTTGCGAAAAGCTTGTTCTCGGCAAAAACGTCAGATTTGGCCAGTAGGTTCATTATTGTGCTTTTACCTACGTTGGTATATCCTACGAGGGAAAGTCGCACCATAGAGCCTCTATTGCCCCTTTGCGTGGCCATTTGCTTATCGACTTTCTTCAACTGTTCCTTCAGCCTTGCTATCCTCTCCTTGACTATACGGCGGTCGATCTCGATCTGGGTCTCACCCATACCACCTCTCGTGCCCATACCGCCTCTCTGTCTCTCAAGGTGGGTCCACATTCCTGCCAGTCTCGGTAGCATATAGTTGTAGCGTGCAAGCTCGACCTGCATCTTGGCGTAGGATGTCTTGGCGCGCTGAGCGAATATCTCAAGGATGAGACTGGTTCTGTCAATCACTGAACTGCAACTGATTACCTTCTCGATGTTCCTTTGCTGCATTCCCGTCAACTCGTCATCGAATATCACATATTTGATCTCGTTTTCCTCGCAATATTCCGCAATCTCCTGCAACTTTCCGCTTCTTATGTAGGTGGCTTTCTCCGGCTTGTCAAGCCTCTGCACGAATTTCTTGTCTCCCTTTGCCCCGGCGGTCTCCGCCAGGAACTCAAGTTCGTCAAGATATTCCATTACCTTTCTGTCGTCATCGTTCTGTCTGATGATGCCGACAAAGACGGCTTTTTCTGTTAGTTCTTCCATATTCAATTAATTCGGTCGCTGAGCTTGTCGAAGCGACATTACCTTTATATTCAAAAAAAGGCCATCCGGTTGGGGACGGCCTTGATATTCATTTAGTTTCTTATTATCTCAGCTGGAAGATAACAGGGAAGGTGTAGGTTACCTTCACAGCGCGGTCACGCTGCTTTCCCGGCTTCCACTTCGGTGACATAGAAACGACTCTGACGGCCTCCTTGTCAAGTGATGAGTCAACTCCACGAAGAACCTTCACGTTGCTTACGGAACCGTCAGGATTAACGGTGAACTGAAGGGTAACACGTCCCTGAACACCATTCTCCTTCGCGATCTCCGGGTACTGAAGTTTGGAGTTAACCCACTTTGAGAACTCATTGGCGTCTCCACCGTTGAATGAAGGCTTCTCCTCAACCAACTGGAACGGAATAGCCTCTTCTTCAACGACTTCCTCCTTTACTTCCTCAACGTAGTCCATAATCTCGACTCCGAGGTTGGCGTCGTCCTCAAGGCTCATAAAGTTGTCATCAACCTTGATGTCGTCCTCAACGATGTCGATCTGGTCGGAAAGCACAGGAATCTTCGGTGCCTCTGGTGGTGGTGGAGGAGTCTCCTGGGTAATAGGAACCATATCCTCAACTTCAACTACCTGAGTGTCTTCGCCCAGGCTGGCTACCGCCTTCTCCTTGGTGCTGTAGGAAAAAGCTCCCCAGACTACGAGAAGAGCAACCACGAGTCCGATCTCCGTGTAGAGAGTCCTTCTGTTCTCAAGATCGGCTTTTGGTGTTTTCTTGATCTCCATATCAGTAATTAATTTTAACAATCATTTCTTATGTGCCTGAAGGCAAAACCTTCCAATAGGCTTTCAAAGATAGAAATAATAATTGTCATTTCAAATTTTTTGAATTGTAAGTTGAATTTTTGACTAAAATTCGGTGGAGTAATGGTCAAAGCGTGTGTTATGAATTATTACTGTCCGCTAAAACTTTTTGACAGTACAAAAAATTAGGCTGAATCTCCGATTGGGAGGTCCAGCCTTTTGGTTATCTTTGTTTCTGCAACAAAACTAAAGAAGCCATGAACAAAGGTAGCCATTTTATCGGACAGCCGGCATATGGTCAGCTAATTAATTTACTCGATCGGACAGGAATTCTTGAAATAAGCCGTTCAAACGGCGGAGAACGCTATGTCAAGAACTTTGACGTGTGGCATCATCTGCTGATAATGCTCTACGCGGTCATAAAGAGGTTTGACTCTCTTCGCGAGATCACGGACTCAATGTTTCCAGAGGCACGGAAACTGGCCCATCTCGGCATCAGCATGATGCCACGCAGAAGCACCCTGTCCGATGCCAATGCGAGAAGGTCTGAAGCCATCTTTGAGAAGATATACCGCAGTCTGTATGCCAGATACAAGGACGAACTTTCCTCGGACAGCCGGAAGAATCCATCGTCAAGTTGGATAAACAGGCTGCAGATCATAGACTCCACGACTGTAACCCTGTTCTCCAACATGCTTTTCAAAGGTGTTGGACGCCATCCAAAGACGGGAAAGAAGAAAGGCGGCATCAAAGTCCATACGAACATACACGCCAACGAAGGCGTTCCTTCTGACGTCAAGTTCACATCTGCAGCCACAAACGACAGCTTCATGCTCAAGCCCACGAACTACATCGAGGGCGATATAGTGGCCTTGGATAGGGCCTATATCGACTATGGAAAGTTCGAGGAGCTGACCAGCCGTGGTGTAATCTATGTCACCAGGATGAAGAAAAACCTTGTGTATCAGATTGATGAGGATACCGCCTACATGACACCGGAAGGCCTAATGGAGTATAGAGTGAAGCATGTCACATTCACAAAGAAAGTAGCTGAAGGGAGTGACATTGTCCATAAGGCCCGCATCGTAACATACGTTGATATCAAGAAGAACAAGCAGGCAAAGTTAATCTCACTGCTCACGAATGATATGGAGATGCCGGTAGAAGAGATTGTCGCAATCTACCGCAAACGTTGGGAAATAGAGCTGTTGTTTTATGACAAGTATATCATTATGCAAAGTAGTGTTGCTTGAAAGGATGCAAACAGACCGACTTTGTGAGTTTTGCGTTGGCTACTAAACATAAATACTTCTCATAACGTTATATTATATGAAAGGCATAAGCCAAGTAATTTAATATCAATTGTTATGAAGGAACAAGAAATCCAAACATTGATTGGACAATGCATCGCCTTCTTCCAAGAGAACAACTACTCGCGAAATCGCATTGGCGTGTACAAGACACTCTGGAGACATGGCATTGTCCCATTCATGGAGGCCAGGGGTCTCAGAAAGTACCAAACAAGCGTAGGCGCAATGTTCATTGAAACTTGTCATCGCAACGGAACCGTCCGTCAGCAGGAACGGGAAAAGATCCGCAGCATCCAGGTGCTTGACGACATGCTGCTGACCGGACATATCCGCAAGCGTTGTTTCACTCCCGTTTATCATCGTCTGGATGGTGAATTGGGAAAGGATATGGAGAAGTTGATACAACATCTGACCAACCTCCGCCGCAGCAGGGCCACCATCGGTGACTATCGTCTTTACTTGAGCGAGTTCTTGCATCATCTTGAAGCGGAGGGTGTCCGCCACAAGGAGAATATTGCTGAAAATCATATCGTGTCCTTCGTCCTTGCCCATCCCACCAATAAGGTAAACATCGTGTCCGCATTGCGTGTGCTGTTCAGGTTCTGGAAGGAGGAAGGACTTCTGGAACGAGACTTCAGCCAGTTCTTCGAGTCGTTCCGCGTCAGGCATCCTGAGCGAGTTCCATCCTTCTTCACAAAGGAAGAGGTGCTGAGGATAGAGAACTCCATAGCCAGGAGTAATGCCGTCGGCAAAAGGAACTATGCGATGACGTTGCTGGCCTCTCGGCTTGGTCTTAGGGCATCCGATATCGCGAACCTTAAGTTTGGCGAAATCGACTGGGACAACAACCTGCTAACGATCACGATGCAGAAGACACGGAAGGTCATTCAGCTGCCGCTTTTAGCTGAGGTTGGAAACTCCATTGTTGACTATCTCAAAAATGGTCGTCCCAAATCAAGTCTTGACCAGGTGTTCCTCTCGAGTCGCGCACCTTACACTGGTGCCACAAAAGCATGTGTATGCGCCGCCATCAATGAAATCATCCTCAAGTCCGGTGTGGATGTACACTTGAAACACCACGGGCCGCATTCGCTTCGTCACTCTTTGGCCAGCGCCATGCTTAGTGAGGAGACAACACTGCCGGTCATATCGGAGTCACTGGGACACCGCCATACGGACACCACCATGGTGTACTTGAAAATCGACATCCCATCGCTGATGAAGTGCGCATTGCCTGTGCCTTCTGTCGCGGAAGGGTTCTACATGCAGAGAGGAGGTGCGTTCTATGAGTGAGATGTTCAACTACAGAAGTGTTCTGGCTCCATATATGAGAGGCCTCATCGAGGTAAAGGCGTCCGCCGGTATCAGTGCTCTCCGTATGAAGTGGATACTGAAGGAGTTCGATGACTTCGCCGTATCTGTGAATCTTACCGATCCGCATGTCACGTCCGAGTTCATCTCGAGGTGGCGCAAGACCAGGGATGCCGACCGCGACCGGACAATCTATGCCAAGTACTCCGCATGGCGCCAGTTGACGACCTTGATGAGCAGGAGAGGATGTCTTTGTCATATCCCACGGTTGCCCAGGCAGCCGCAACTGAACTTTACTCCGTATATCTTCACGAAATCCCAAATCGCCGACATCTTTGCAGCATGTGACGCAAGCCGCCTGTATGATGTCCGTATGGGGACGTCACTCTTCTCCATGCCTGCCTTGCTGAGGATGCTATACGGAACAGGTGTCCGCATCTCTGAAGCCCTGTCCATAGTTAACGAGGACGTGCACCTTGAGAATGGGTACATTCATCTCAGGAAAACCAAGAACGGGACAGACCGCATCGTTCCTATCAGCGAGTCCATGCGCAACGTCCTGTCGGAATATATATATCACAGGGACAGGATGCCCATTGTCGGAATATCCGCGCCAGACCACCCCTTGTTTGTAAAGGGGGACGGCACATCATTCGGCGCCAATGCTGTGTACCAGTTCTTCCGCAAGATGCTCGACAGATGTGGTATTCCGTTCAAGGGAAATCATTGCGGGCCTCGAGTGCACGACCTGCGGCACACATATGCCGTTCACTGCCTGGTCCAGATGGCCCATAATGGTGTTGACCTATACACAGGCCTTCCTATATTGTCCGCCAGCCTGGGACACCATTCACTGTCGGCGACTGAGCAGTATGTCCGCCTGACCTACGCAATGTATCCGGAAATGGAACGCCAGTGCTCCGTGATAAACGCTTTTGTATATCCTAAACTCTGCAAGTCCTATGACGACAGCGACAGACTTTGCCAAACAACTTAGCCGGTTTCTGTCCGAGTATCTGCCCCATGAACGCAATGTCAGCCCAAACACCTTGTCCGCGTATAGGGATGCCTTTGTCCAATATATCGACTACATGCATACCAAAAAGGGTGTCGCTGTAGAGAGACTGTTCCTCAAGCATCTCACTCGGCAGAATGTCATCGGCTACCTCAATTGGATCCTTGACGAGAGGAATTGCTCCCCGGCCACAAGGAACTACAGGCTGGCAGCCATCCACGCGTTTGTGTCGTTCCTGCAATACAATATTATCGAGCAATCAGAGGAATGGCAGAAGATATTGTCCATAAAGGCCATGAGAACTGAAAAGAAAGCGCTGAACTATCTCTCGCAGGATGGCATCCGCCTGCTTCTCCACCAGCCTGATGTCACAATCTGGCAGGGACGCCGACATCTGGCGATGCTCTCGCTGATGTACGACACCGGAGCGAGGGTTCAGGAGATTGCGGATCTGACCGTTGACTGCGTCCGCATCGATAGCGAGCCTTACACGATAAAGCTCTTTGGGAAGGGGCGCAAGTCTCGTGTTGTCCCCATGGTGAAGGAACAGGTGAATCATCTGAGGCTGTATATGGAGGAGAATCATCTTGACAATAGCAACATGTTCGGAACTCCGCTGTTCTTTAACAACAGGCATGAAAAGCTGACACGGGAAGGAGTGGCGTACGTGCTCAAGACTTATGCGGATATGGCCCGAAAAGTCAACCCCTCGCTTATACCGGACCGGCTCAGTTGCCACAGCATCCGGCACAGCAAGGCCATGCACTTGTTGCAATCCGGCGTCAACCTCGTCTATATCAGGGATATACTTGGTCATGTATCTATACAAACAACTGATATCTATGCAAGAGCAGACTCAAAAGCAAAACGCGAGGCCTTGGAAAGAGCCTATGTGGATCTCAATCCCGGGGTCAAGTCAGACCGTGTCTGGGAACGAGACAAGAACCTTCGGGAGTGGCTGAAAGGGCTCAATCATTGATATTGTTATGCAAAGTTGAAACGAGAAGTAGCATAGATAACTTGTTGAATATCAATGAGGCTTTGATGTCAACTTTGCATAATGATATGCTTGTCATAAAACAACTTATGTGTAGCTTCTCATAAATTGTTCAAACAGATAAAGCAGAACTTCCCTCTAAGATACTTCTACGGCGAGAGCGCTAACGCAATCAAGATACAGGTTTGGGTCACACTTATCGCAAACCTGCTACTGATGGTCTTGCAAAAGCACATCAAGCGCAAATGGAGCTTCTCTGGCCTTGCCACAATGGTCAGAATCATGCTGATGTACTATGTCAACCTCTATACCTTCCTCGAGGACCCTGAAAAAGACTGGGCAAAACTGCTCTTAGAAGCAGAATCGGATCCAAATCCGCCTCCAGAAGAACTGCTTCTCTTCAGCTAAGGGGCTTACCCTCAGAAAAATCATCCGCAATGCCGTTACAACAGCACTGCGGATGGATATCTCGTTGCTCGCTAACTTTTAGCGGACAGCAATAGTTATGAATATATAGTTGTAGGAATATGCTCGCGCTTCTTCTGGCAGCCTATGAATATGCTTGCGCTCCTCTGTGGCATCCTTAGAATACGCTTCCTCTCCTCTATGGTTCGACAAACTCACCAACCAGTCGAACCACTGTCCACTGTGATCTGGGGAGAAAACTGTGGCCGGGGGAGAGGGGCGGTGACTGTGGAGTTTGTGGGCTGTGACTGTGGAGTGGGGGAAAAAGAAAAAGCCGGCGAGAGATGTTGTCCCGGCCGGCTGGTGATTGTAGCTTATCACTGGATCAGATCTGTATATTTTTACTCACCCAAGAGCTTATCCAATGGCCTTTATTCAGCGGAAACCTTGTAGATAAGCGGGTCTTCGCTGATTTTTTCGCTCTTGTAGCCAGCGGCTACGAAGTTGGTGTTGGCACCTTCGGCCCAGCAGTTTGCAGGGTTGAAGTTGACGAACTCGCCACCGTAAACTGTTATTTTGGCTGTGCCTGCCGCACGGTTAGCGTCAAGGCAGTTCAAAACAAACTCGTACGCCTTGTCAGCCTGAGGATAAGTCTGCACAATGCTGAACTTGCCGCCGCGGATCTCAGCCTCACCTTTATTAACATACACGGCGTGAATATTACCGACAAACTCGCCGTCTTCTATGATGACCTTGCCACCGTCCTGAACGTCAACCGCATAGCAGTCATTCTCTTTCGCTTTCAAAAGGCCGGCACCCTTGATTGTGAGAGTTCCTCCTTTGACTGACAGGAGAGACCAGTTATTATCTGCCGCTGTCGGCTGGTCCCAAATACCATTAGTGTTGCTGATGGTATTTCCGTTAAGGTTGAGAGTTACTTCCTTGCCGGCAGGAACTGAGATTGTCTGATCAAGAACAAGGTCTTCAGTCAGCACGGCTGAGCCACCGTTTTCGAAGATTGATTTGAGAGAAGTGATGTTTGAGACTTCATTAATGTTGATGTCTCCGTCGAACGCAGGAACGATCTCGATGTTGAAGACAACCTGATCGGTGAGAAGGCGGCCGATGATGTTCGTGCGCCAGTTGGCCTGAACAGGAGCGCTCGGTACAGCGATCTCGAACTCCTCGCCCTTTGTGGATGTGAACACGCCCTTAACATTGCTAAGGTGCCTCTCGGAGAGCTTTCCTACAGGAACGAAGTAGTTCATAGCCATATACTTGTAGTGCGTGCCGTCCAGAAGTACAAGATCCTCCTCTGGAAGGTTGGCCACAGCGTAGGTGATCTCAACAGCATCCTTGCCCTCACCGGCGAAGACATCAAGTGTCTTGGCGGCCTCAGTGGCGAAGAAACCGCTCTTTGTCACCTCCAGTCCAGCGTTTTTCGCATCGTTGTAGTCTGCGGTTTCGGTTCCGAAGTTCACCTGAGAGAACGGCCTGTAAAGCTTGATGGTCTCTGTCAGCGGGCCTTGAACCTTAAGGGTCTTGACAGCGTAGAAGGCGTCACGCTCCTCGTTGTTGGCCACACCGTTGTAGTCGATACCGATTGTCTTGTTGGCCACATCAACGCTATAATAAGAGTTGCCGTTCTTTGCAGCCCAGAAGATGAAGTGGTAGGTCTTACCCTTGACGAGTTTGAAGTCCACCGTCGTGCTGAGATGTATTTCCTTATCTGTGTTCAAGCCAGTAATGTTAGCGTCTGGAGCGCCCTCATTGTCGTCATACACATAGACATAGAGTCTGTTAGCCGTTGTTCCGTCGCCAATGGCTCTTGTCTGAAGCTCAGGGATTTCCGTAACGAATGAAACGTTGACCTCCTCACCGTCCTGAACAGTCTCTATCGCCTGTTCCTTGTTGCAACTGCACGCCAGTATCGCTAACGCAGCGGCAATGATCAAATGTACTTTTTTCATATTAATTGAATATTTTTTCTTCATTTTACTGCGAAGACTTCGTAGTTCCTGATTCAAGGATCTTACGAAGTCTTCGTCTGAATGAATATTACTACAAAGTCTGCTCGACACCGTCTACTACGACTTTGAGGGATTTACCTGCTACACCTTTCTTGTTGTTCCACAGGGTGACGCCGCTCTTGCTGCCGGCATCGAAACCTGTTGCGCTGCAACCGTTGATGTAGACCTCGTAGGCTGTAAATGTCTGGTCAATCTCGATTGCGGCCTTGCCTGTAACCTTCTCACTTGCTTTAAAGTTGCAGTTGTTGAGTGTTACCTTGGATGTGGCAAGAGCACCTTCGTTATAGATAAGTACCGCCTTGCCAGCGCAGTTGAACTCACAATTGTTGAAAGTAATATTCTTGCTTCCGTATGTCCAGATGTTGTAGGCATCATTGCTCGTCTGCACGAACTTGCAGTTCTCATAAACAGCTTCCGTGGCATAGGAGAATGGCTGTCCCTCGATGGTGCAGTCCTCGTATTTCACGCTTGCCGCGTGCTGTATACCGGTATAGTTTGCATTCGGAGACTTCACGGTAAGAGACTTGAACTTGATGTTCTTGTCGTGGTAAGCCACTGCGGCAGGAATGTCGATAACTGTTCCTGCAACGCCTTCGATTATCACTCCGTCTGCAATGGTAGAAGGTGCGGAGTAAGTTCCTGCGGCAAGAACCACTTTAGCTCCGGCCTCGGCTACGACAGATGTGAATTCTTCCTGTGTGGCTGCGCTTACGCTGGCATCCTGAACTTCCCAGGTCTCAGGGGAGTCGCTGACCTTTACTGACTTGTAACCTTCGGCGACGAATGAGGTGATGGCACCGTGAGCTTCGTTGACGTTTGCAGGGTTGAAGCCGATGAATGTACCGCCTTTGACGGTGAAGCAAGAAGTGGTGATGTCATCGGACTGGTTGAGGACGAATCGAGTTCCGTCACTTCCTTCCTCAGCCTTGAATGTTCCGCCGTTGATCACTACGGTTCCGTTTCTGCTGTAGGTGTCAGGACCTTGTACGTAGATTGTTGCGTTGCTGGTGCCGTTTGCAGCCTTGCCTACATTGTAGGTTCCGCCGTTGATTGTGAGGTTTCCGCCGTTCTCGACAATGATCGCATTGTTGGTGGCGCCGCCTTCGCAGTAGACCTCACCGTTTCCTTCGATGGTCAGATTTCCGCGTACCTGAAGTGCGGCTTTGTTAGCTGTGTGGCCGTTCACGTTGCTGAACTTCTTACCGTTAAGGTTCAATGTGCTGGTCACACCAAGAGGAATGGTGACACCTGCTGACTTGGAGGCTACGGAATAATCCTCTGAAAGTGTGACGTTTCCGCCTTTCTCAAGGTTTGCGCTTACGGCATCGTAGATTTTGTCACCACCCTTGAATTCAGAATCAATGGTGATGGTCCAAGTTGAACCAACGGTGAGAAGATCGCCGATGATGTTTGTCCTATAATTGCCCTGAATAGGGGCGTTAGGAGCGCTTACGGATGTTTCTTTGCCATTCTCAAATTTGAAAGTAGCGCTAACGCCTGTGAGGCTTTGATCCTGTTTAGATGCAAACACATAAGCTGTTGAGAGGTAGTCATATTCCTCTTCACTGACTTTCAATTTCTCGTCCGTTATGGTAGCGTTCTTTGCGAAAGTGATGTCTACTGATCCTTCGCAAGCTGTTGACTTATTTCCAAGGAAAGGGTGGAAGATATCAGCAACCCCTTTCATTGTAATGGATGACTCAGTAACAGCCAAAGCGTCGCTGCGGTCAGGCATTTTTGAACCGAAGTTGACCTGTGCAAGTGCGCGATACAAAGTTTTCGACTTGGTGCTTGGGTTAGCTGTTGCGGTCAAGGTCTCCGTTGCCCAGAAAGCATCCATCTTTGGTTCGTTTGCCTTGACATTGGCGACATTCATCTTGACAGAACGGAGGTCTTCGGTGTTATAGTAACCTGTGCCTGAAGCCTGTGCCCAGAAGATGAAAGCATACTTGTTGCCTTTCACGAGGGTGAAGTTAACTGTCGCCTTGCGGTTCTCAACAGTGACTGTCTGGGTCAATTCCGGAACTGGAGTGTAGTTGCCGTCGTTGAGGAACACCTGGCAGATGAGTTGGTCGGTTGTGGCTGCGTCAGAGAGGCCTCTGGTCGTGACTGTCGCTTCTGGGACGTCCACTGTGAATGTTACTTGTGACTTTTCGCCTTCATCGGCGACATTTTCCTTTGCGCAGCCGAACGCCAGCACTGCCAACGCAGCTGCCGCAAAAGTCTTTAATGAATTCATTTTCATAACGTTTGCTATTAAATTTTAGTCTATTTTATTCTTTTACCACTTTCCAAGCCTGCTTTCCGTTGTAGGTCGTCTCCACTGACTTGTAGCCATCGGCAACGAAGTTGGTGCCGGTGCCTTCTGCTGTGTTGTCGGCCGGATTGAAGCCTACGAATGTTCCTCCGTAAATTTTGGCTGTACACTTGCTCCTGTTGGTGTCCTGCATATTAATAAGGAATTTGGCGTCTCCGTCGCACTCGAACACTCCGCCGTAGATGTTCAGGTTTGCTTTAGATGAAGCTTGATACGCACTTTCAAGGTAGATAACCTCGCTCGAACCGCCATTAGCGTCAGCTCCTGAATGGAAATACCCGCCGTAGATGTTCACTGTTCCGTAAATAATCCTGACGGCATAGTTGCCTTTGCTTCCGCTTCCGCCGTCAACGGTCACTCCGTCGAAGATGTTTACAGTGCCGCCATTACGTACAGAAATTCCTGAGGTCTGCTCGTTTGGGAGAACTGCTGTCGCTTTGATGGTGCCTGGGCCTACAATGCTGAGATTGCCGCTTTGACTATTAGATCGCAGTGCCTCGTCTGCATTGCAGTTCAGTGTTTTGCCATTCAGGTTCAAGGTAGCTTTCTTTGCAACTGACACGTATGTAATTTCCGTATCGCCACTGAGCATCACAGCAGCACCTGTTGTTGACAGTCCAGTTTTGAGTGATTCTTCATCCGTGACAGCAGTGGCCTTGACAACAGTATAGACGGTTCTTGAAGTAGCCGCATCGTAGGAGGCGGTCACGGTGTAGCCATCAGCTACAAAGTTGGTGTGAGGACCCTCAGCATCATTGTCGGCCGGGTTGAAGCCGATGAATTTGCCGCCGTAGATCTTGACGGAGGCGTGGTCTCTGTATTCGTCCTGAATGTTGATCAGGAACTTGGCATTCCCACTTTCGCATTCAAATGTACCTCCGTTGATTACGAGTTCAGAACGGTATGAATTTGGGGAAAACAGAAGAATTGCCGGATTGTCACCACCGTTGACATCACGGCTTGAGATGAAATGACCATTGTTGACAACTACTTTTCCAGCTCTGATTATTATGCCGGCATCGAGTATGACTTTGCCATTGCTATCGATTCTCTTTCCTTCACGCGCTTTTATGGTCAAATTCCCGTCAATGGTGAGTACGTTTGAATTGTCTTCAAGCTCGATGGCTGCACCGGGTGAATTGCTTTCTTGCGTTGGCCCCAGGATAGTTCCTTCTCCGGAAAGTGTGCAGTTGATTCCAGATTTGAACAATGAGAAGACTTTACTTTCTCTGCCGGTTAAATTTCCGGTTACGGTGACACCATTTTCAATAGATATGTTCGTGGTTTTGTTTTCCGCAAGTGAGAATGTTTTTGTGCTAGTTATATCGCCGACGATATTTATCTTTCCTCCATTAGCAATGGCAGCATTGAGTTCCGCAGCGCTTTTAACGTTGGTCAAATCAAAGTCTTGGCTTCCGTAAAACACCTCGCTTACCACTACCTGAATTTCGCCGTTAGCCGTGAGGATGTCACCGACGATGTTGGTCTTCCAGTTCTGCTTGGCAGGGGCTGAAGGGACGGTCACGTTGACAGTCTTGCCCTCGACTTTTACTGTGGCGTTGATGTCGTACACGGTGCCGTCTACAGGTGCGAAGACGTAGTTCACTGCGAGCTGCTTATAGGTTTTTTCGTTCACTGTGATCTCACCGCCAGGAATCGCCGCTTCCGCAAATGTGATGTTTTTCGCTGTGCCGAACGGTTCTGTCTTCAATGGTGAGAATACAGTCGGGATGCCCTTCACTGTGACTGTCGAGGTTGCTCCTGTGAAATCGATTGTCCTTGAGGCTTCGCCGGTTTTGATCGTTCCGGTGCTGCCGATGTTGATCTGTGCGAACGGACGTTTGAGCTCCACTGTTTCGGAGATTGGACCGCTCACAGTGATATTCTTAACTGCGTAGAACGCATCGAAGTTCTCGTCGTTGGAGGACTTGCCTTTGTAGTTCGCAGTGATATTCTTAAGTCCCTCGGTGGCGTTGATAGTGTAGTAGCCCTCGGCGTCGGTCTGTGCCCAGAAGACGAAGTTGTAGGTCTGCTCCTTGATGAGTTCGAAATTCACCGTGGCAGTCTTGTTTTCGATTGGTGTTGTCTGAACACCGAGACCTTCGATGGCGTTGCCGTCAGCGTCAAAGGCCTGGTAGTAGAGTGTTTTGACGGTCGTACCGTCCCCGATGCCTTTTGTCACTGGAGCGCCAGGGACTTCGATGGAGAACGAAACTGTCGCCTCACCGTCCCCGGTGGCAGTTTCCTTTGCGCAGCCACAAGCAAGCGCGGCAAGCGCGGCAGACGCTAAGGTCTTTAAAAATTTCTTACTCATAATGTTAGTATTAATTTTTGAAAATTTTGTCTTTACAGAACAATGTTGAATTCGCCCTCAAAATCGGGATCGATCGCAACGCCTCCGCCGGTTTCCTGAATCAGGAACGAACCTTTCACCACGGTCAACATACTCCTCTTGAGAGGCACCTCTATCTGATTTGACCTGGAAAGCTGGGTTCCGTCCTCGTCGAGGAGAGCGACTGTCACCATCACGCTCGACTCTTTGCCGTTCACGAAGACATAGTCAAAACCGAGCCTTGCCTCGTGTTCATCAACGGCCTTGATGGTTGATTCGAAGCTCACGCCTGTCATCGAGTCGCAAGGCTTGTTGTCCATTATGTTGAACGCGCAAGGCATATAGCCGGAGTAGTAGAACACTACCCTGTACTTGCTAAGGTCGATCGCAGGATCTACAGCGTCACCATCTCTTGCGTCGGTCTGTCCGGCTTTTTTCTTGGACAGTTCCTCCATTGCCTTTGTGATAAACTCCTGAAGGTCAGTCGAAATGAACTCGAATTTGGCCAGCGGGCGCTCCATCGGGACAGTCGCTTCCGCAGGTGCGTCGGCCGCTGCTCCGCGCTTTACGAGAAGTTCGGCGTTGCCGATAAAGGCGTCGCGGTAGTCGTTGTTGCCCTCGTGCTCGCCCTGAAGGCGGATGTCACGGAAATTCGATGTGTTGTATAGGAGGTCTGTCGACATTCCTTTCTTGACGAAGTCAGTCCACACGTAGAACCTGTAGTACCCTTCGTCTATGCTTAGTCTGACGCTTGTGTTCAGTTCGCTGAAATCCGCCCTCGTGAAGGTGTAGCGTCTGCTTGGAGAGTCAGCGCAGGTTCCGTCTGTCGAAAGCGGGTAGGCCTCGACCGTGTAGCGCGCCTCGTAGGCGTTCCCGTCGAGCGAGGATCTTGTCTCGCCGACGTTAAGAACCATATACAGAGGTATATCCGTGTCGAAGTCGAAGTTCAGAATGATGTCTGTCGGCTGCGGGGTCGGCCATTCGTGAACCTCGCAGGATGAGATGACGAAGGTGGCTGCAATCGCCAGTGAAACCGGAAGCCTACAAGCGACCTTCGGAATGGCAAAGGATGTCAGAATGTCCTTCAGTTTTGTTATGAAACTTCCGAGCCTCATTCCGCTTTCCTCCTTTTTAGGTCAAAGCTGTACGACAATGAAATTGACGCGTTGTCCACGCCGATGTAAGTCCCGCGCTCGGATCCTGCCTTGGCTCCGTTGGTCTCGTTGAAGAATTTGTCGCGGTTGAAGCGGTACGCACCGCCTCCGACACCGACCTCAAGCCTCCATTTCCTGTTCTTACTCAATGGAATACGATAGCCGATGCTCAGACCTCCTCCGATGAGCGGCTCGTCGCCGTCAAGTGTCTGGATACGGTACTTTCCGCCTGTGGCGAAATTGAAGTACGCCAGGCCGAAATGTGAGCCGATGTACAGTCCGTCCGGACGGCCGAAATTCCAGCGCAACTCAGGCTGAACGGCGAGCGTCCTGAACTTTACGGTAGGCTTGAAATAGTCAAGGGCTGAATAGTAGACAGGGAGATTGAAGGAGAGGTGTCTGCTCAGATCGACTTCCACGGCTGCGTTACCGATAAGCAGTGCCAGACCAGCGATGTTTGTCTTGATTGTGAGCTTACGGTTCCAGTCTTTGTTTCTTGATTGGCTGTCGTTGAGCGAGGATTCAGACACAGACAATCCCGACCGGAAATCTCTCTCGGCTGAACTCTCGTATGACTGAGCGAATGCGGTTAAGCTTAAAACCATTGCAGTCATCAATACCGACATTCGGATCAGTCTCCTGTTATGTTTGAAGACTCGTAGCATAAATGCTAAAATATCGGGGGCTCCTACGTTGCCTCTTTTCCACCAAAATATCTTGTTTTGGATATTCTATGAAATCTGCCGCTAATTTAGAAATTTCTGCCAAAAATCGCAACATTTTTTTCGGGAATATTCGAGATATGTTGTTTGTTTCACTTTATTTTGAATAATTAGTTGTAGATTTGTGTAAAATTTAGGTCTATGGTAAGGTATTATTGCGAGGACATAAAGTTCCTTTTCAAGAACAAGTTGGCCAACAACAGGTGGCTCAAGATGGTGGCCGGAAGTGAGATCAAGACTCTTGGTGACATCTCAATCATCTTTTGTTCTGATAATTATATTCTTGATGTCAACATCCGCTACCTTCATCACGACTATTTCACCGATGTCATCACCTTTGACTATTGCGAGGGTGACAAGCTTTCCGGCGACCTGTTCATCAGCATCGACAGCGTCCGCGAGAACGCCATCGAGTTCGGAACCGAGTTCGACGAGGAGCTTCACCGCGTGATTGTCCACGGACTTCTTCATCTTATTGGTTACGACGACCACACTCCGGAGGATCAGAAGGTGATGCGCGAGAAGGAGGACTACTACCTGAGCCTGCGCGGCAACGCTTAGTTTTGAATATATTTAAATTAAGTTTTGCAAGTTATCCAACGGTTTGATGAAGCTGTTGGTTAAAATAATAGTATAGACTTGAGTTACAATCTACATAAACATACAATAATAGACAGGAATCATTGTCAGTTGTTCGTCTTTTCGATAATCTTTCGTGTACACCAGGTATCTCGATTCTATGTGCTGAGAAAATTTTTTGCAGAATTCATCAATTGATTTGTGAGTCTTGTAACCAGATGATTTGACTTCAACAGGACAGATTTTAAATCCGCGAGAGAGTAGGAAGTCTATCTCATAGTTGTGCTTGCCGCTTGCAGTAGGCCACGTGTGATAATAGAGCCTTTCTCCACGTGCACGTAGCATCTGAGCCACAACGTTTTCGTAAACATAGCCAAGGTCGGCAGCCAACTTGTCGCTGAGCAACTTTTGGTATATGATATTCTCTGTAACGGCTTTGTCCCAGAAAGCCATCGTGATGAAAAGTCCCGTATCTCCAACATACATCTTGTATTGTCTAATGTTCCTGTGCTGGGACAAGCCTATAGACGGATCGTTGGCGTGGTATGAGAAATTTACAACCATACTGTCTTCCATATCCTGAATGAGTTCTTCCATTTCTTCCTCATCCTGACTGCGACCTAAAACGCTGGTGACTTGATAGCGTGACGCATTGCGTGTGAGCTGGGACGGGGTCGCCATAAACAGGCGCGTAGCGCGGCCAGTGGGGTCAAGTTTCCTGAAATCGTCAGCGTATAGTTCGACAATCTCCCGTTTTGTCGCATCAACAGCACTTAAGTTCTTAGTGTCGAGATAGGTGTTGACGGCCTGTGGCATTCCGCCGACCAACATATAGAGACGGAAATCCCGCATCAGTTTGCGGCAGGTTGAGTCTCCTACTCCCTGATGCTTCTCAAATGTGTCTTTCATAAGTGTAACTGTGGCGGTGTCGCCCAGAGCCCAACGGAACTCTTCATAGTCCATTGGATACATTTCGACACGTGTTTCTTCACTTGGAATTACGATGCCTAGCGTGTTTTTCTTGATAGAAAGAAGTGAACCTGTCTCAATGTAGTCGTATCTGTGGTCTTTTACCAAATATTTGATGGCTTCCCTGACTTTAGGCGCTTTCTGGATTTCGTCGAAGATGATGACTGACTTTCGCTCTTCCAGGCGAACGTTGTAGATAAACTGTAGTTTGAGAAAGAAACTGTCGCGGTCGCTGATGTTGGCAACAGCTTCCCAGAGTGTGTCGGGAGCATCGGCAAAATCTACCTTTATGTAGGATGTGTACTCGTTCTTGGCAAATTCTTCAACGATGGTTGACTTGCCAACGCGCCGAGCACCCTTAATAAGAAGGGCAGTACTCCCGTCCTTGGTTTGCTTCCATTCCAGAATTTTTTTGTAAATTTTACGTTTGAATTTGCGTTCAGGGTATTCCATATTCCTCGCATTTTAGTCGTTATGCATAGGTAAAAATAGGTTAATTTGACGGAATCTCAAAATTTATTCTGTCATTTTTGTATGAAATCTCAAAATCTTTTATTTTTTGCAGATAATTCTGCATACTTTATTATTCTTTTAGTTTTCAGATTTGTTCCTTTATTGAAGCCACTTTCTGTGAAAAGATTGCACAACTCCGAAATGATTTGTCTATCTTTGTTTATAATAGGTGTATGTTTGTGTTTTATGAAATTAATATGTTGAAAATTAGTGATATAATCAAATATTCCACAGGCTTTAACTATGGCTTTTTGAACTAATGTCTACTTGCGAAATTTAATATATTAATATGACATATTCTTACGATGTGATTGTGGTCGGTGGGGGACACGCCGGTTGTGAGGCTGCCATTGCGGCGGCGAATCTTGGCTCGTCCGTGCTGCTGATCAATTCCGATCTTTTGAGTTTCGCGCGGATGTCGTGCAACCCTGCGGTCGGTGGAATCGCGAAGGGGCAGATCGTCCGCGAGATCGACGCGCTCGGAGGGATGATGGGTCTCGTCACCGACGCCTCGACTCTTCAGTTCAGGATGCTGAACCGCTCGAAGGGGCCTGCGATGTGGAGTCCGCGCGCGCAGTGCGACAAACAGCTCTTTTCGCAGTACTGGCGGAATATTCTTGAAAATAATTGTAAGTTAGATATTTACGCGGATTTTGTGACTTCTTTCCTCTTTGAGAATGCGAAAATCTGCGGAGCCAAGACAAATACCGGGGCAATTTTCAAATCTCGGGCGGTTGTTTTGGCCACCGGAACATTCCTGAATGGTCGGATGTTCATAGGCCGCACAACTTTCGAGGGAGGCAGGATAGGGGAGTTGTCTTCTCATGGATTGACTGAGCAACTCGTCGGTCTTGGTCTTCGGACCGGTCGGATGAAGACGGGGACTCCTCCTCGCATTGATATTTCTTCTGTTGACACTTCGAGACTTCTTCAGCAGCTTGGCGACGGCGAGCCTGAAAAATTCTCTTATCTTGATGTTCCGTCGGCGGCACAGGGGCGGGGGAGTCAGATGCCTTGCTTCATCCTTCACACGAACGAGAAAGTTCACGACATCTTGAGGTCGGGCTTCAAGGATTCTCCGATGTTCACCGGAATGATCACCGGCCGTGGTCCGAGGTACTGCCCAAGCATCGAAGACAAGCTTCGGGTTTTCCCTGACAAAAACTCTCATCAGCTTTTCCTCGAACCAGAGGGGCGTGACACCAATGAATATTATCTCCAAGGTTTCTCTTCTTCGCTTCCTTTGGATGTCCAGTTGGATGCTTTGCACTCCATAGAAGGGCTGGAGGATGCCAAAATATTCAAACCTGCCTACGCTGTTGAATATGATTATTTCGATCCGACGCAGCTGAAGGCCACTCTTGAGTTGAAAGATATTGAAAACCTGTACTTTGCGGGTCAGATTAACGGTACTACCGGCTACGAAGAGGCTGGTGCTCAGGGAATTATCGCCGGAATCAACGCTCATTTGAAGGTCCACGACAAAAATCCGTTCATTCTTCGTCGTGATGAGGCTTACATTGGCGTCTTGATAGATGATTTAATCACGAAGGGTGTTGATGAGCCGTACAGAATGTTCACCTCTCGCGCGGAGTATAGGATCCTGCTTCGTCAGGATAATGCCGACTTGAGGCTCACGGAAAAATCTTACAGAATTGGTCTCGCCTCTGAGAGAAGATATGTGTTGATGCAAAAGAAGTATTCAGCAGTTGCATCACTTTCTCAGATGTGCGATAGCGTGAATATGCGTGCTGACATAATTAATGAATATCTTGCCGAACATAATTCCGCTGTCCTTTCGGAGTCGAAGCGCATTTCTGATCTGGCTTCTCGTCCGGAGATTTCACTGGCTGGTTTATTGAATTTTGTTCCACGTGGAACATTTGATAAGTTTTCGGTATGGTTGCCGGAGGAGGGGAGTGCGGCTGAAAAATATGCACGTAAGGAAATAATCGATTCCGTTGAGATTGGAATCAAGTATAAAGGTTACATTGAGCGTGAAAAATCCATCGCTGAAAAAATCTCCCGTCTCGAAGATCTGAAGATTCCTCAGGATTTTGATTTCAGTAAAGTCTCCGGCTTGACGATCGAATGTCGCCAGAAGCTCTCCCTCTACAAGCCCACCACCATCGCCCAGGCCTCCCGTATCTCCGGAGTCTCTCCGTCCGACATTTCCGTTCTGCTTGTTTATTTCGGGCGATAACTACGATAATAGCGGCTGAATGAATATGGCCTGAGCCACCTGCGCTTCGCGCCCTATCCGGGTGAATGGTGGCTCAGGCCATATTCATTCAGCCTATCGTAGAGAGTTTTGCGTAGTGGATTTGTTATGCATTAAGGCAAAAGTAAAAAAGGCTTTGACTACCTACGCGCTGAGCGTGCCCTATCCGGGTGAATGGTAGTCAAAGCCTTTTACTTTTGCCGCCGTAAGCGGAAATATATCTACATCATCTGCAACGCAGACTTAATTATCTGCTCAACTTTTGCGTTAGGATTGGCCTTGAGAACAGCCTGAATGGCTTTGTTTACGGCAGGTTTTGCGAAGCCGAGCATAACAAGCGCGCGGCTGGCTTCCTCGACAATCTCACTGCGGTTGCCACCAAATAACTCTGTAGAATCCGCCCCTTCACCCTTGACAATTTTGTCCTTGAGCTCCAAAACAAGCCTCTGCGCACTCTTCACACCGATACCTTTCACACTCTTGATCCTTGCGATGTCCTCGGACAAAATCGCCTGTCTGATCTCTTCGGCTGAGAGCGATGAAAGCATCATTCTGGCCGAATTCACACCAATTCCGGACACGCTGATCAGCAGCTCGAACAGCTCGCGTTCATCCTTCGTTGCGAATCCGTAGAACAGCTCCGCATCCTCACGAAGGTAATGGAATATGTAAACTGTCGCTTCTTTTTTATCCTGAAACGCCTGAAAAGTCTGCAACGAAATCAGAATGCTGTACCCGATGCCGTTGTTCTCCAGAATCAACTCGGCAGGGGAGAGCTCGACTATTATTCCCTTGATGTAATCAATCATATTCAAAGATTTTTGTTCAAGGCAAAATTAGCATTTTTGCGCTAAATACGGAATATTCACACACCATTTCAATAAGCATCCATTCTTCCAATGCTTTTGATTATATTTGCAAGATTGAATGGAGGTTTGACAATGAATATTCGAGAACTTAGGAATATGTTTCCGGCGCTTTCGCGCACTGTCTATGGCAAGCAGCTGGTCTATTTTGACAACGCTGCGACCGCCCAGAGGTCGCAATCGGTGATCGACAAATGGACTCAGCTGACCATTGGCGCGAACGCCAACATCCATCGCGCGGTCCATAAACTCGCCGTCGATGCCACAGATGAATATGAAAGCACACGCGATGCTGTCAAGGAATATATTAACGCCGCCGCTCGCGAAGAGATAGTTTTCACTTCCGGAACCACAGGATCCATCAACCTTGTGGCATTCTCTTTCGGAGAGACATTCGTCAATAAGGGCGACGAGATCATTGTTTCCGAGTCCGAGCACCATTCCAACATTGTTCCGTGGCAGATGCTTTGCCAGAGAAAAGGCGCTGTTCTGAGGGTCTTGCACGTGGACGAGGATGGCCATCTGAATCTTGAGGAGTTGAAATCCTTGCTAAATCCCAAGACCAGGATTGTAGCCGTCACTCAGATTTCCAATGTACTTGGCATTTTGAATCCTGTTAAGGAGATTGTAAGTGTTTGTCACTCAGTTGGTTGTCCTGTTCTTATCGACGGAGCGCAGGGTATGGTTCACGAAGGTGTTGACGTTCAGGATGTTGACTGTGACTTCTACGCTTTTTCCGGACACAAACTCTATGCGGCCACCGGAACCGGAGTACTTTACGGGAAACGTAAATGGCTGGATCAGATGGTTCCTTATCAGGGCGGTGGAGAGATGATCGCTACCGTCAGGTTTTCCGGCACGACTTACGCTCCACTTCCGGAGAAGTTTGAGGCCGGAACCCAGAACATCAATGCCATTCCGACGCTGGAACCAGCTATCGAGATGCTTAAATTGATGAAAGATAAAGAATTACTTAATGCTCAAGAGGCTGTGTCCCAGTACCTTCTCCACGCTTTGACAAGCAACCCGAGGGTCCGTCTTTATGGCGTTCCACGTGGAACGGAAACGAAGATTCCGCTCTTTTCTTTCAGCGTTGATGGTGCGCATCATGAGGATCTGGCCTTGATTTTGGACAAGATGGGGATAGCCGTGCGGTCAGGGCAGATGTGTGCCGAGCCGTTGATGGATAGGTTTGGAGTGACTGGGATGCTCCGTGCCTCTTTAGCTCCGTACAACACAATGGAAGAGGCTGAATATTTCATCAAGTCGCTTGACAAGGCGACCGCGATGTTGGTGTAGTTATGAGTGGTCGCTGAACCTGTCGAAGCGCTGATGTATTGAGATGTTATTTTGATATAAACTTGGATAATATATGAACTCATTAGAGGAAGCTAAACAGTCTGTGATTGAGGATTTCTCGATGTACGATGAATGGCTCGACAAATACGAGTATCTCATCGACTTGGGAAAGAATCTGGAGGCGTATCCTGAATCGGAAAAGACTGAGGATAAGTTGATTAAGGGATGTCAGTCCCGGGTTTGGCTGGATTGGCGCCTGGAGGACGGAAAACTTTGGTTCAAGGCCGACAGCGACGCGATCATCACGAAAGGCATAATCTCCCTTCTGATCAATGTCTATTCTGGCCGCACACCGAAAGAGATCGCCGCGGACGATTTCGGATTCATCAACCAGATAGGTCTTAAGGAGAATCTCTCGCCGACCAGAGCCAACGGACTGGTCTCGATGATCGACACCATCAAGGCTGTGGCGCTGGAGAACAGTGATAAATAAGAATTGATAAGAATATGTTTTGATTTGTTTGAAATGTTCTTTCGAGGTGAAAAAATCTTCATTTTCAGACAAACAAATCAAAACAGCGTCTAAAACTTTGATATGTCTTTTGAAGAACTTCTTTTCTATTATTCATAAATGGAATATAAGGTTTATTTTTGGCAAGGCATATCATTAATTCTGAGTAATATTTAGATATGAGTATATTCAAAAATAATAAGGAAGAAGAAAATAGGGTGGCAGCTTCCGAGCCGCATGTTGAGCAGGAGAGTGAGGTGCTTTCCGCTGAGGATGTAAAGGCATTGGCACCGCTTTATGACAATGTGGTTCTTGCCTTGAAGCAGGTCTATGATCCCGAGATTCCGGTCAACATCTACGACCTCGGCCTCATCTACGAGCTTGTCATCAACAAGAACCACGAGGCTTTCATCAAAATGACTTTCACCGCCCCGAACTGCCCGATGGCTGACGAGGTGCTGGAGGAGGTTCAGAAAAACGTCACCGACGTTCCCGGAATAAAGGCCTGCAACGTGGAACTGGTCTTTGACCCGGCTTGGGATCAATCGATGCTCTCTGACGAGGCACGTCTGGAACTTGGTCTGGATGTCATTGATTCTTCATCTGACAGGGTTGATCCTGGTGCCGGCCCGGACTATTCGAAGGAACCGAATTCCTGATCCGGTATATTCAATTTTGGCAGCTTGATTTAGGTTTGAATATTTTTAGGAACATGAAAAAAATAAGTTGCTTCAGATTAAGAGAAGATTTTCGAGGATAGATCTTTTTTTGAAGAAGGAGTGTGCCGGTGGCACATGACTGATGAGAAAAGAGATCTAGACCGAAAAGATTCCTTAAGATGATGCAGGTTATTTTTTGAATGTTACTTAGGCCTGTATTATCTGGAACGATGGCATTTGTCAGCATATACTTTTCCCTCGGCAGCAACCTTGGCAACCGCGAGAGGAACATCGAGGAGGCTCTTCATCGGATGGATGAAGCCTTTGAAGGCCACTACACGGCTCTTTCAAGGCTGATAGAGACCAAGCCGATGGGTTTCTCCGGCGGCAAGTTTCTGAACGCCGTGGCGCTTTACCGAACCTTCAGACCGGAAATTCCGGCGGAGGACGCAGCCAAGGATGTGCTTTCCAAGGTCAAATCAATAGAGCGCGCGATGGGCAGAACCGATCCTCCTGAATATGACGGAGCAGGCAACCGCATCTACCACTCCCGCGTAATCGACATCGACATTCTTTTCTACGGCTCCGAGCACATCTCCGCTCCCGACCTGATCATCCCCCACAAGGACATAGAGAACCGCCCCTTCGTGATGATCCCCCTCCAGGAAGTCGCCAAACCATCCCTCAAAACCGCCTTTCCTGAATATTTCGGCACAGAATAATGGTTTTAACCTACTTTTTCAAGTTTGTGCCGCCATTCTCAGGGAAGGTCAAATCGTATAAACTCCGAATATTTTTCGTCAAAATAACTCTGTTTCAACAACCGAAAATTGTCAAAATAATGCATTTCGTAATGTTATTTTTGTCAAAATAGCGCAATTGTTCGAAATATTTTCTATATTTGTACCAATAAATCAAGTGTTTATGGATGAGAAGGTGATTTTGCAGGTTTTGGCGGAGCAAAGAGAGGAAATGTCAGGGTATGATGTCTCTGGCTGGGTATCCCGTCCAGAGGAGGATTTTTTCGAGTGGGACAGCGATATGGCACAGGTTGTCATAGGTGTTCGCAGGAGCGGAAAATCTACATTGTGCCATAAGGCACTTATCCAGCATGGAGTAAAGTACGGCTATTCTGATCTGGATGATGATAGGTTGTTGGGAATGGAAGCCAAGGATCTCAACACACTGTTGGGTTGCATGTACCAGCTTTATGGTGTTGATGTGAAGTACTTGTTTTTTGATGAGATTCAGGATGTTCCGGGATGGCATCTGTTTGTGAACAGATTGCTTAGGCAAGGCTTGCGCATTGTGCTTACCGGGAGCAACGCCAAACTGTTAAGTAGTGAACTTGCCACACATCTTACCGGAAGATATAATGAGATAAAACTTTATCCTTTCAGTTATGCAGAGTTATGCGATGCGGAAAAGGTTGATGTCAAAGGGATTACGACAAAGGCTGACGCTGCCAGAAAAATCGCTTTGGAAGCTTATCTTAATGACGGGGGATTCCCTGAATTGATGAAACTTCGGAATCCTCGCGGTCGCCGAACGTACATAGAGGGGCTTATCGAGACAATCATCACAAAAGACATAGCGAAGCGTTTTAATATTCGCAATCCAGAGAGCATCAGACGCATAGCTTATCATCTTATTAATAATTCCTGTCAAGTTATTGACTATAAAACTTTAGCGGAAATATCCAACCTCAAGACAGCTGCCACGGCTCAGAAATATACATCTTATCTGGCTCAGGCATTCTTGATCCATCCTCTGCAAAAGTTCTCATACAAAAGCAAGGAGAGGATAACCGGCGAGAAAGCTTATGTGGTTGACCAAGGATTCGTCTCCAACCGTGGCAACTCGCTTCTTGGTGAGAATATGGGCTGGCGTTTGGAGAACGCGGTCTTTATGGAGTTGCTTCGCAGGTATTGTTCTGCGGCTGAGGACATATACTATTACAAGCCTTCCACACGGCAAAAGGAGGTCGATTTTGTCGTATGCAGACAGAATGTTGTATTGGAACTCATTCAAGTGGCCTATGACATTTCTGACAGTAAGACCTACAGAAGGGAGACCGAATCCCTTATTTTGGCTTCCTCAAAGTTGAACTGCGGAAATCTTTGGCTTATATGTCTGGGCAAAACCCGCGATGTGATGGTCAGCGATCAGACAATACATATCGTGAACGCTATTGAATGGTTTTTGAACAAAAGATGATGTATCTTCCTGAAAAGCCGAATATGGAAAGGTGGGCGGGGATGCCGTTCATCGTTCAGATGGCCAACATAGGCAGTGAGGTAGGCAGAACATTTAAATGGAGGCGTAAAGGTAACGAGAATATGGCCAAAGGCGCTTTTGTCCGTGCTCTTGATCTTTTTGACCTGACCATAGCTGTCGGACGAATCAGCGAGCCGTTTTCATTAAGGGACTCGATGCTCAAAGAGGTAATAAGGGCTCGGAATCAATTCTGTGAGGAATTCCTTTCAGAGGACAATGACGCCTTGCTTCTGTCAGACAAGTACTTTTCCCACTTCGCCAAAGCGTATGCCCTTAGATTCTCTCGGTAAATAAATGATGTTTGTCCAGTAAAGGCTGCAATAGCTGGATAAAGCGTGCTTTTTGGCTGCTTTGTCCGGTGGAATCGTGGTTTGGGTGGACAAAGTGCGGGAGATGACGGTTTTTCCCGTTAGGTGGGGCTGTGGTGTCAGTATAATATTCCTATGGAAAGGGATGACCAGACGCGCGCGGAGACGTAGGAAGAAATTGTGGAAGAGGAATCTTCCGGAAGGCCTTGCACAAGGGATAGGGAGGATGGTTTTGTTAGGGCATAATACTGATTGGTAGAGACGGAGCAGTAGAGGCGTGCGGTTTTCAAAGTCATGAATATGTAGTTGAGGTTCAGTCCTACCGCAAGGCTGCCATGTCCGAGTCTCTGGTAATCCGGTGCCGTCACATTATCCCGGATGACGGTCAGTTTCTCCTTGTCAAGCTCCGGATTGACAGAGAGTTTGTTCTCAATGTTTTGATGCCATCCCAACCGTCCGGAAATATTGATTTCGGAAGATCCTTTTTGGTAAAGGACTCCTCCTCCGGCAAGCGCGGGTTCAATATAGGCGGTCTTGAAATGTGATTCTGGAAGAATATAGTGTGACGAATATATTTCCGCATCGAAAGTCACACCGAAATCCCAAAGATACTTTCCTTTACGAAGTCTAAATGTATGCCAACCTGCGGAAATATCGGTCAATGAATTGCGGTACCGGATGTTTTTCATCACGGTTTTCCAATAGCTGTCCGGCATTCCTTGATCATTCATTTCTGTTGTCAGTTCTTGGAGGCATTCCTGCGCCCAGCCGGAACTGTGGCTTACGGTGACATTAGCCTTATGACGAAGTCCCACATGACTGTTGTGTGATGATGCCACACCTGCATAGTAATCGATTGAGCTGAAATTCCCCGGATTTTCCTTTCTATCACCGATTACATCATCGTGGCGAAACGTTGCTCCGCAATGCAGCATCAGTGAGTTCTTCGGAGTGATATGTGAGTATTGCAATTCTCCTCCTCCATAGTCGCCGACATATCTCCTGCTGAAAAACAGAAGACCTGTTTCGGAATATTCGACAACGCCTTTTTGCGTGCAATAGATGTAGCGATCGATGTTGTCGGACTTAGCCACAGGCTTGAGCATCTTTTCCTTGCGGTAACGGTAGGTTCCGGAAAGTCCTAACCGGTCGTTGGAAGTCAGCTCTATGGTCAATCCAGGAGTTATGGAGTAGTCCGCAAGCTGCACTCTGGAACGAGGATCATTGTAGCGCGACATGTCGCCCACATTATAGTCGCAAGCCACTCCGAAACGCATCCTGTTCCAAAGAAGTTTGGAGGTCGAGACAACTTTGAACGCAAACAATTGCTTAGTGTAATCGCCGGCGAGTGTGCTGCCCGCGATGTATGGATTGCCGTTGTACGGATCGTAGTTCTCAGAATAGGTCTTGCCTTCAAGCGTTTCTTGCCTGAAGGCAAAACTCCCGTATAAATTAATGTTGTCCAGATAATTGTAGCTTTCAGCCGAGAAATTCATACTATAGTCCCGCATTGGATCCATCGCTCTTCTGTATGCTCCTGAAAGAAAATCAGAGGATAGTTCCGCTGATCCGGATGTCTTGTCTAAACCATAAAAAGACAAAGACAACGGGTTGTTTGTGAACCTCCACACATTGTTCTGCAGGGCATAATGATGTTGTGAGCTGACATTGCGTCGGACATCATCTCCGGATGCGGCTGACAGTGACTGCGCCGCTGCCGGGATTCCCGACAGCAGCACGAAGATCGCGAGGTATGTATTTCTGGCTTTCATTTTGGTAAGCGACAACTTAATTTCCGCCGCTTATTTGGACGGCTGAATCTCAGGTTTCGTGTAGTCACGAGGAGCAAGATTCGCAGGGGTCACCACTTTACCGTCGGCATCATCAACAGGCTCGATCAGCGCGAAATCAAATGAGGAGTTGTTGGTGTCCTGAAGTACAATCCGGCCATCCGGTGTGGTGTAGGAAATCTTTCTTTCCGCGATGCATCTCTGATTGCATGCAGCGTAGGAGGCATCTACGGAAAGAGGGACATGCTTGCCTCTCCTGTTCTCGAATCCTTTCCGGTAGAGATCAACCGCGTCGATCACTTTGTCCACAGGAAGTGTCTTGCAGTAAGGAGCAAACTGTGGCAATCTGTCGTAGCCTGCTCCTATTTTAGTGCCAAGAGATTCAAATTCAGAATCTTCCATTCTGAATATTGTGATGATCGTGCCCTGTCCCGCAAAGAATTTGGCGGTGGAGGAGGTGGCGCCATATTTCTCGATTATGTTCGGAACGCTTGCGTTGTCGCTTGGGAACATGGAGGCAGGAGCTCCTTCTACATAGCATTCGAAATCAGCTCCGCTCAGATCCACAGTCTGGGTGACTACATCCGGGTTGATGTGATTCTTGGCATTCTGGGCTATCACAATGCTTTTGCTTGGCTCGATAGGGTATTCCGTTCCGTTGCCTGGAAGCTTCACCACCCGTTCAAGATAGACGACATCAGCGGTCTCCACATCAGGATAAACAGTTGAAATCGCGCCCACAGCTGATCCGTAAGCCTGTGCAATCCACAGACCGTCGGCATACTGGACTTCGTCTGAATTGTTGAAGATCTCGACATATTTGTCGATGTTGTAGACCTTCTTGGCGTTTGTCTGAGTTCCGAAATTGTAGACCTTGCTGATCACCAGGCTGCTTGGCACAGACCAAGAGAGAGTCAGTACAGATGGCTCAGAGACCTTGGCTGTCACCTCAATCTGGGACACGTAGCCGTTCAAATTGACAGAAGATGTAAGATTTGCCGCAAGTTCCGGTGCCACTGTCTTGAAATTTGAGTTGCTTAAAGTCTGTGCAGCGGAAGCGTCATAAACTCCGTAGGCGACATCTGAGAACACGGCTGTCCCTCCATTTGCCATGGTCGTGTAGGTTTTGGAAGAATTTCTGTCCTTAAGGACGACTTCTCCAGAATACTTTGCATTTGCGTCGAATCCTTCGGGCAGGACAACATTCACCGTGACATCCGTTGCATCGATGTCCCCGGATTTTTCGCAAGAAGAAAAAGCGAGACAGGCCAGGGCCGCCACTGCTGTCAAAAATAAAGTTCGTTCCATAATTAACAATAGTTCGTTAATTTTTCCATTGCCTAAGCGTCCCTGGCAGTAAATAAA